>Ga0208462_1001030_pt1 | contig 21261 bp, 26 predicted proteins | sample AD_SCU001_MetaG_FD_184452 | JGI IMG/M metagenome (GOLD analysis project Ga0208462, IMG submission 184452) | Active sludge microbial communities of municipal wastewater-treating anaerobic digesters from China - AD_SCU001_MetaG (SPAdes) (version 2) | ecosystem: Engineered > Bioreactor > Anaerobic...
CCAGGATGTAGAGTCCATCACCGCGGACACGGTAGATGAACTTCATCATGTCCTTGCTCTTCTGCTGGGTGCCGATGTGCACGCCTGCCGCCAGATACTCTTCGACGGAGACCAGCGGCTCTTTAAGTTCGATCTCAAGTTCGTTTCCGGTCAAGTTAGATCAGCTCCTCTATTCGTATCAGTTCGTTCAGTTTGGCTATCCGTTCCCCGCCGACCACGCCGGTCTTGAGGAAGATGCATCCGAACGCCGTTCCAAGGTGCGCTATGGTCGCGTCGGTTGTCTCTCCGGAACGGTGGCTCATGACCGTCTCCAGGCCGTTCTCATCGGCGAGGCGTACCGCCTCGAAGGTATCGGTGAGTGTTCCGATCTGGTTTGGTTTGATCAGGACGCAGTTTGCCGCGCCCGTTTCGATCCCCTGTATGATCCGCTCGACGTTGGTCACGAAGAGGTCGTCACCGCAGACCAGGCACCGGTCTCCGACCTCCTCGGTCAGGCTGGCGAAGGCCTCGAAGTCCTCCTCAAAGAACGGGTCCTCCACGTAGACGAGGTTGTAGCGGTCGACGAGATCCGCCGCGTAGGCGATCTGGTCATCACGGTTCCGCACAGCATCCCTGTAGCGGTAGTGCTCACCGTCCCAGAGTTCGGTTGCTGCCATGTCGATACCCATACGGATCTCGACGTTCATCTCATCCGAGATGGCTCCGATCGCCTCTCCCAGGATCTCAAACGCCTCCGCATCGGTTATCGCCGGCGCCCAGGCGCCTTCATCCCCTTTCCCGGAGAGTTTGCCCTGCGCCTGCAGGATCTTCTTCACGGCCTTATGGACGGCAGCGTTCACAAACACGGCCTCTGTCGCCCCGGAAGCCCCGGTGGCGACCACCAGGAACTCCTGGATGGACGTTGCGTTCGGTGCATGAGCGCCTCCGCCTATGATGTTGCCAAGCGGCAGCGGCGTCTCGGAAGCGAACGCACCTCCAAGGTAGCGGAAGACCTCCAGGTCAAGCGACGACGCAGCCGCCTTTGCACATGCAAGCGAGAGTGCGACGGCGACGTTTGCGCCGATCGAGCTGAAATAGGGTGTTCCATCGATCTCCCGGAGCAGTGCATCAAACGTGATCTGATCACATGCGTCCTCCCCGATGAGCGATGGAATCAGGTGTTCCCGCGCGTTCTCGATGGCTTCGCGCGGCGGCCGCACCTTTGCTTCATAGGTTCCTGTGCTGGCGCCGCTGGGTGCCGCGGCCCGGCCGAAACCGCGGGATGTGTATATATCAGCCTCAACGGTCTCGTTTCCGCGGCTGTCCAGGATTGTTCTCAGGGTAATCTCTTCTATGGTCGTCATCAGGTCACAACTTCCTCTTCACTGTTATGGGGATCACGTCTCGCTCGAACTCTTCGAGTGCAATCTCAAGCGGCTCAGTCTTTCTGGTCTTTACCAGAACGGGTGCACCCATCGAGATCTGAAGAGCACGAGCCCCAATAATTCGAGCCCGTTCATACCGGGTATATGATTCCATCGTGCAGCCTCAAAATCATTAATTGCAAAATGGGGTCGCTGAGATTTGAACTCAGGTCACAGCATCCCGAACGCCGTAGGATGGCCAGGCTACCCCACGACCCCTCATTGATACGGGTTCAGGTCCTCCACCGCTTCTTTGTGCGTCAGCAGCATCCGCCTGCAGCAGTAACGTTCCAGGCCGAGATCGTCGAGGATCTGTTTGGGATCCTCACCCGCATCTCGCCGCTCCTTGAACTCTTTCCAGGCGGTGGAAATGACCTTACCGCATGTAAAACATCGTACGGGTATCATACCTGTTGTCCAGTATCCCTTATATCTCTTTTCCTCAGCGATAAGACTTCTGGAACTTCGCCCGTGCGCCAGGACCCTGCGGTTTCTTGGTCTCTTTCTGCCGCGAGTCGTTCACGAGCAGTGTCCGGTCATACGACAGGAACGCATCCTTTATCTGCGGGTCGTTATGCCACTCCAGGATGCCGCGCGCCAGCGCTGTCCGGACGGCCTCGGCCTGCCCCATTCTGCCGCCGCCGGAGACCTCGATCGCGACATCAACGCCGTCGAGTGCGTCTGGAACCAGCAGCAGCGGTTCAGCGATCTTCATCCGAATCACCTCGGTCCCGTAGATCTCCAGGGGCACAGAGTTGATCCGGATACGGCCGTTGCCGGGCTTCAGGGTTGCCCGGGCGATTGCTGTCTTCCTCTTACCGCTTGAATTGACGATCTTTACCATCCAATCACCATGTTTTAGTATTTCGCTCCGAGTTTGGTGCTTATTGTCCCGATCGTTACGTATCTCGGGCTGCTCAGCCGGTTGATATGCGCCGCCTCAAGCGTCTCCATATCCATCCCGCTGAACTCCGCCGGAATCCCAACGTAGACCCTGACCCGCCCGAGTGCGGCTGCGCCACGCTCACGCCTGTAGGGCAGCATCCCGCGGATGGTGCGCTTGACGATCTGGTCCGGCCTGCGCGGAAAGAACGGTCCTCCCTCACGCGACCCACGCTCGCGTTTCATGGTGTAGTTTGCGAGCACGTGGGCCTTGCTCCCTGAGACGATTGCCTTTTCCGCGTTCACGATTGCGATCTCCTCACCGGCAAGCGCACGCTGTGCGACGATGCTGGCCATCCGCCCGAGCAGTAATCCATCTGCGTCGATAACCTGAACCATTTGCTTCACCTGAGGATCCGTACCCTGCTCCCTTTCGGGTTGTCTCGAATAAGGTCTTCGATGGTCATGCACGTGCCCCTAGCGCTGGTGATCTTGGTCACCGCAGTCTCGGAGAAGTCAAGTGCTGCGATCTTCACCGGCAGGCTGAGCGCACCGCTGCCGAGAACCTTTCCCGGCACAAGGATTATCTCATCTTTGTTTGCGTAGCGGTTGATCTTGCTGAGGTTCACCTCGGCATAGTTTTTCCGGGGTGCATCCAGCCTCTTTGCAATCTCGCGCCAGATGTTCGCTTCATTTACACGCGACGCCTCTTTCAGCGTCGCGATGAGAGCGGTCAGCCGGGGGTTTGATTTGTTTGCGGTTGTCTTTGTCATTACATCCCCTCTCCCGTTATCTCGTTCATAACGTCTACCAGGTCATCTGATTGTTTCTGGATGTATTGTAGCGCTCTCTCGATGATCTCACCGACCGGCATCGAACCATCGCTTTCAACCACGAAGATGAACTTCTCCGGGTCGGTGCCGATATGGATGGCAGGTTCATCGCCGATTCCACCGGCAAGGCATGCCCGCTCACAGAGCCTGCATAGGGAACATGACTCCAGTCGCCCATTGACGACCCTGACACGTCCATCTGCTGCTTCCAGCACGTTGCGGGGGCACTCCTCAAGGCACATGCCGCAGCCGTCGCACCGCTTGTCGATGGTTATTGCCGGATAGTTCTTGTAGCCGCAGGCGGTTGTAGCCTGCCACTTGGCATGCTCCTTTCCGGTCCCGAGTATGGCCTGGGCTTCGAGCACGACCTTCTGGTCATTTGAAAGTTCTATGATCGGGATATTCTCCTCGACCGGTGCGGCATCCGGGTCATGCGGGATCAGGTCGCTTGAGTAGACGGTCTTTGGCCCCTCGGCGGAGAGCGTGTAGGTGGCCGTGCAGAACTGACATCCTGCACCTCCGCAGGTGCATTCGCTGCGCAGCCTGTATTGCTCAAGGTCGGTCCGCAGGGGGATTAGCCCCAGGCGGTGTGCCAGCATCTCGTCGAAGAGGACGCTTGTATTGTCGTAGATGCGGACATTCTCAATGGCAAGTGTCGGCACCTCGCTCATCATCGCCCGCCGGAACATGTTGGCAAACGGCGTGGAAACGCCGCTCAGGGTGAACTTTGCGACTCTCTCGTCCAGTCGAGAAAACGCTATCTCCATTACACTCTCCTTCCTCTCCGGCCGCCTTTGCTGCGGATGCTGTCGTGCGGCACGGGTGTGACGTCCTCGATGCGGCCGATCTTCATCCCTGCACGGGCGAGGGCGCGGATGGCTGCCTGGGCGCCTGGCCCGGGGCTCCGCTGTTTGCCCAGTCCCGGCGCCCGAACACGGACGTGGAGACCAGTGATTCCCTTCTCGCGTGCGTTCTGTGCGACCTGTGTTGCCATCTGCATGGCGGCGTAGGGCGAACTCTCGTTTCGGTCCTGTTTCACGACCATGCCACCGCTGCTCTTCGTGATGGTCTCCGCCCCCGAGAGGTCGGTTATGGTGATGATGGTGTTGTTAAACGAGGCGTAGATGTGTGCAATACCCCATTTTTCTTCTGCCATGGTGTTACCTCACTCCTGCGCGGGTGATGCGCCCTCTCTCCGGGTGGACTTCGTTTGTGAGCGGGGAGACCTCGTAGTAGCCGATCTCTGGCTCCTCTTCCCTGGTGACCCGGTAGCCCGGCACCGTCACGCGCTGGCCGCCGATCGCGATGTGCCCGTGGGTGATGAATTGTCTGGCCTGTTTGGGGGTGCGTGCAAGCCCCTTGCGAAGCACCTGCGTCTGGAGTCGGCGGTCGAGCTGCTGCTCTACCTTGAGGGCGAGAACGTCGCCCACATCGGCATTCTCTCCGACGAGACCGTAGCGGTAGAGGTGGTTGATGAGCTGGTCTTTCTTCGTCTGGTAGATCTCGGAGGTGATACCCGCCGACCTGAGAGCCACCAGTTCACGGGCGGCGGCACGATACTTCCGCAGAATGCTCTGGGCTTTCCAGAGTTCGCGCTTGTTTCGCAGTCCGTAATCGATGACAAGCCGCTTCTCGTCATCGAGCCGCGTCTTCTCGAACCGACGCTTGGGTGTTGCATACTGCTTGTGGTTTTTTCCTGGATATGCCATTTAATCACCGCTCATACTTTCTTTCTCCGGACACCGACGGTCATGCCGGTTCTTCCGGTGGACTTTGTGCGCTGGCCGCGGACCTTCTGCCCGGTCTCGTGCCTGATGCCACGGTAACACCGCATCTTTCTCATGCGGTTGATGTCGTCTTCAATCGCCAGGCTGAGATCCGTTCCGAGGAGGTGGCGTCTCTCTCCGGTATAGACGTCTTTTGGGCGGTTGACCATCCATTCGGGAACCTGAGTGGTGTAGGTCTCCACAGCGTCTGAGATCCGCCTGATCGATTCGTCATCGAGTTTACCGAGGACGGCGTGCGGGTCAACACCGGCAAGGGCGGTGATGGTGCGGGATGTGTGGTGACCGATTCCGTTGATCCCTGTCAGTGCGATCTGCACCGTTTTCGTGCCGTCGAGATCAGTGTTCCTGATCCGGACAAAGTACTTTATCTCTTCATCATCCATGTGATCGCCTCGTCATCGACATCGTCGGTGAAAGCGCTGAGGGAGGGATTTGAACCCTCGAGTCCCAGAGGGACACAGGTTTAGCAAACCTGCGCCATACCAGGCTTGGCTACCTCAACATAGAATCTCGCATCTTTCGACACTCGCAACACCGAAGGTGCTGCTCCAGACACAGCATTCTATGGCTTATGCCTAGTTATGTTTGCAGGGTTGGCTAATAACTATTGTGGTGGGGTGACCCCTGCGGTCAACTCCGTGAATCTTCTTCCCGTTTACGCGGGATCGGGTTGTGGTCGGCGTTTCATACCCCTCTCTGATCCGGGGGTTGGGTTCGGCCGGTCGCCGGCGCGATGGAGGACTCCGGCGGTGCACGGTTTACGGCGCGCGGCGGGCCCGTTTGACCCCGCTCCCGATCAGGCCCGAGGCAACGATGGGAAGCGCTATCGTTGCGTCGCAGAAGCACTGGACGCGGTGCGACTCCGGCGCCTCTTTGCCCCAGCTGATCGCCTCCTCGAATGTGCAGCCGGAGAGCCCGCCCCAGTGGGGTGCGTCGGTGGTGTACTGGATGGCATATGCGTGGCCGCCGAGGTTCTGTTCGTGGATCGAGGCGATGACCTGGGTCTGCTGGATGAAGTTCTTCGGGACGCCGCCGCCTATATAGATCACACCGGTCTTTCTTGCGCCCTCGACCATGCGGGTGATCTCATCGGTGTCGGCGAGTTGATCGATGTCTATGTTGACACCGCGTCGACGTGCCATCACCAGCCCGATCCCGATGGACGAGTCGCAGAGTGCCGGGATGAATATCGGGACGCCGCATTCTGCAGAGGTGGCGACGAGCGACTGCCCTTCAGGCCGGTTTTCGCGGAGCCAGCCCCCCAGACGGCGGGTGAACTCGCGTGATGAGCCCTGGAACGGGGCAATGCTCCCGGCGAACCTGGCAATCTCGGCGTCGACGCTCCGGAACTCCTCTTCGTAGGCGAAGACATCGTATATGCGGTCGATCCCTTCCTCAAATAGCGCCGCGTCGTCCACATGTTGATGGCCGATGTAGTGCCGGACGCCCAGGTGTTCGCAGGTGTCGTGGAAGATGTTTGCACCCGTCGAGACTATGACGTCGACGTAGCGATGCCTGACAAGGTCGATGAGCACGTTCTGCATACCTGCCGGGATCATCGCACCAGAGAGGCCCATGAATATAGTGCAGTCTGGATCGGTGATCATCCTTGTCCAGACGCCGAGCGACTCCCCGAGTTTTCTACCCTGGAAGCCGGTCATGCTCATGGACTCAAGGAGGGCCGTTACGTTCTCGTTCGGTTTGACAGGCTGCGTTGGTTTCATGGAAAGATCCTGATACGGTTTCTGGCTGTATTGTATTAATGGTTGGTGCCCCGGGGGCCTGGAGGGGTTTTTCACATTGCCGCCGGATGCAGGAGGGGGAGGTTTTCTCCCCGGGAAGAGGGTATCCTGGTGAGGCCATCAAACCAATGCCTCACTGGTTTGATAAACCTCTCCGTGTCCAGTCCATGGACAGATTCCGGGGGGTGACCGGGATCTGTATGAAGGTGCAGCCTCCATCTTCATGCGGTATGCCTCTGGTCACAGCGGCATGGTGCGGTTTTTTGCGAGACGGCATTGAGGGGAGGTGGGAGAGGGAGGCGGGGGTTGGTCAGGCGAAAGACGTTCAACCAGAGATGCAGGAGACAGGGGAAGGGGTGCTCCACGAAAACCGTTTCCGGTGACACGTCGGGACAGGGGCGGGGGCTGTTCCATCCCCCTCCCCGGCGAGCCGCCTCCCCCACGGGGGCGATTCCCCATCGATACGGTGCCCTGTAGGAGGCAGGCTCTTATCGGTCTCACCGAAAGCTCCATGAAATCCCGTTTCCTTCCCGTGCACGGTATCCGGACTATCGCCATGCACTGCCCGCCCCCTCGGAAGGGGGCGGGAGGAGGCCGCGCGAGCGGCCGGGAGGTGGGGGTAGTCTATGAATACCGTTCAACCATAGACACAGGAGACAGGGGAGGGGGGGAGCCGTATCCGCCTCCCCCCTCCCCGGCGAGCCCCTCCCCACGGGGGCGATTCCCCATAGACGCACTACCACGGAAGCAGACAACCTCTCTGCCGTAGACGCGATCACCCTCACCGAAATCCAGTTCCTGCTCCCCGTGCACGGTATCCGGGGCTATCGCCACTTACTGCCCGCCCCCTGGAAGGGGGCGGGAGGAGGCCGCGCGAGCGGCCGGGCGGTGGGGGTGATCGACTCGCTGCCTGAATACCGTTCCCGGTGAGACACAGGAGACAGGGGCGGGAGGAGGCCGCGCGAGCGGCCGGGCGGTGGGGTTTGGTCGACTGCTCGCATTGAAAACCGTTCCCGGTGACACGCGGAGACAGGGGGAAGGGACGTCCCGTCCCCTCCCCCCAGGCGGCGGCTGGTCAGCCACAAAAGACGCTTCACCGCCGTGGTTATGGAGGGCATCACACCATGAGCAAACTGGTTTTATAGTCCCCCTCGCGTAATACCGGGAAGAAACGGGGAGTTTATATCACAGAACCGTTGATTTGATGGCCTCCTGGTGACATGCATGGGCAAGGGGTCTGGGAAGTTCCTCCCCCCTGGCCCCGTCAGCCCATCCCCGGAGGGTCTTCACGAGGCTTGTTGATCACGCCGCTTCGTGAAACTCCGGCCTTTTCTCCACGCGGGGCGACGTTGTTTCGCCGGGAGAAGGCAGCAAAAAAAAGGGTGGCGCCTGCCGGATCAGAGGGCGTGCACGAGAGAGTTCCGGGTGACGATACCCACGATCCTGCCGTTCTGCTTGACGGGCACGGAGCTGATGTTCTTCTTGAGCATCAGATCGATGACATCGGAGACGTCTGCATCCGCGTCCACCGTGATCAGCGGCGTGCTCATGATGTCCCGCACCAGGAGGTTCCTGACCCTGTAGTCCTGGTGGGTTCCTTCAACAAGATCCTTGAGTGCATGGAACGCTCTTGCGACATCGGTCTCTGTGACTATGCCTATGACGGTATCCCCCTCCTCGACGATGAAACGGTCGATCCCCTCATCAAGCATCCTGCGGCGGAGGTGGACGGCGCGTTCGTCCCCCTGGATGGTGTATACCGGTTCCATGACGTCAAGGATGCCTCCCGCCGGCCGGAGCACCTTCAGGAGGTCGCCCGCCGTCACCTGGCCGATGAGGCGGTGGTCGGAGTCAAAGACCACGACAACCTTGTAGTGCTGGAGCAGCGGTACCAGAACGTCGATACTCTGGTCGGGATAGACGGAGGTGAAGTCCTCCTTGACGGTGTTTGCAACATGGATGGATGTGGCCTTCAGCGACTGAGTCTTCCTGCTCCCGAGCGACTCGGCGATTGCCGCACGGGATGTGGTGCCGATGACCATGCCATTGTTGGTCACGATGAGCGGGTCGACACCCTCATCGAGCATCTTATTGAGCGCTTCGCTGACAAAGGCAGATTTTGCGATGGTAACTGGTTTTGCCATCACATCTTTTACGAGTAACTGAAATTTCTCGCTCATTTTGCCACTTCCTTTATGATATCATCTCTCTTGAGCAGCCCCCGGATCTCGCCGTCCTCCACGACGACAAGACTGTTGATCTCTTTCTCCAGCATCAGCCCGACTGCATCCTGCAGAGGTGCATCGGGAGCGACGGTGATGACCGGTCTGCTCATGACGTCTTCTGCAACCGCCGATACCTCAACGACGTACCTGTAACGTTTCTGCCCTGCCGGCTCGCTTCTCCGCAGGAGCTTAACCTCTTTTCTGGGTAGTTCCATCCGCTCGTTCAGGTAGTCGTAAAATGCGAGATTGGTCTCTGTAATTATGCCGGCAAGGCTCCCGTCGTCGTTGACAACAATAATCTTATCGTTTTTTGATTTCATCGTCTCGATGATATGATCAAGCGAGTGGTAGCGGTTGACCGTGACCGCTTCCCCCATCACCTCGCCGACCGTGGCCTTGAGCCCCCGCAGATACGCCGATCGCATGATATCCCGTTTGGTGACGATGCCTGCCACAGTCCCGTTTTCAACGACAGGAACCCCGGAGATGTTCTTATCCAGCATGATGGCCGCAATATCGCGGGTGCTGGTTTCAGGGGTTATGGTGATCGGGTCGGGCACCATCAGGACTTCAACAGGGATCCTGTCAATCGGCCGCCGCCGCCAGATGGGCTCTGCCTGCCTGAGCCTGTAGGCGATATCCTTTTTGGTGATGATACCCCTGAGTTCCTCTCCCTCCATAACTGGCAGCCTGGATATGCGGTGCTTGAGCATAACGTTTCGCGCGTAGGCAACGTTATCGGTCGTTGTAACGACGTAGACCGGGGATGACATCAAATCAACAGCACGCATGCCTTCATCACTCCCTGGAAAATGCTTTTACCAGATCATATTCGGTCACGAGTCCCACAAGATGCGAATCCTCGATGACAGGAAGCGCTCCCACCTGCCGGCGGAGCATCTCGAGAGCGACCTCATGTATGTTTTTATATGGTGTTGTTGTGTAGAGTTCGCCGGAGAGGAGGAGGCGCACCGGTGTGGCCATCACCTCGGCAGCGTCTCCTGTTGTCAGGTGCTCAAAGGCTTTGCCCTCCCCCAGGTAGCGCATGATGTCTGTGGCGGTGACGATCCCGCAGAGGACATCATCTGTGACAACCGGGAGTCGCCGGAACCGGCACTTCACCATCTTCTCACAGACCTTGCTGATAGGGGTATCGGGTGTGGTTACACGGACTGAGGAGGTCATGATGTCCTCAACCCTGCAGCGCGAGTGCTCGGTTGCGAGAACCATCATCACGTCGCGCTCGGTCACGATGCCCTTCAACTCTCCGTCATTGTCGGTGATGGGTATCCCGCCTATTTTGCGGTTGACAATTATATCGACCGCATCGGTGATGCTCCCTGTAACCGGCATGGTGACCGGGTGCTCTGTCATGATCTCGCGAAGCTCCTCGTTGACGGCGGCAAGGAAATTTCCGCCGTGTTTAACCTGGACGAGGTTATACTTGTCGCCGCCGCCCATGAGATCTATGATATCGCTGCCGGTGACTATCCCCCGAAGGCGGTGCGTCCCGGCATCGACGATCGGCAGCCTCCGAAACCCTTCCCGGGTCATGATCTCAACCGCCTGGATGATAGTTGTGGTCTGGTGCGCAACTACAACGTCCCTGGTGGCAATTGCCATAATCTCGCCTTCGTGTTCGGCGATCCTGGTCTTGAAGTCGATCGGGCCGCGGTCGTGCTTGCCCGGCATCTTGAGGAGTCTGTCGGCTGGTCTCTTCTCTGAATTACTGCGGTTCGGTTGCATGATATTCCCTCCTTTCTGGAGTTATTTCCTGAAATAGGTTATTTAGCCCGGGTGTAACCCAGGATATCGTGACGGTCGATGACACCGACAAGCCTCTTCTTCTCGTCAACGACCGGCAGCATGCTGACGTCGTGCTCGACCATCAGCCGGCCCGCCGTTGCGAGTGAATCGTCCGGTGTCACGGTGATAACGGGTGTTGTCATAACCCGCTCCACGGTGGTGTCTGCCTGGTTCTTTACGGATGTGCGCACCTTGCCGGCGCGCAGGAGATCCCGGCGGGATATGATGCCGATGACCCTATCTTTATGTACCACGGGAAACGAGTTAAAGCCGCTCGCGACGATGAGGGTGTATATGCGGTGCACCGGGTCGCCGGGTGAGCAGGTGACGGGGTGATGCGACATGGCATCCTTTACCCTGCCGTCGTTGACGCGCTGGGAGAGGAGGACTGGAAAGATCTCTGAGAATAGCACCCCCCCCAGGTAGGCAGCATCTTTATCGACGACAGCTGCGCTGTTTGTGCGGGCGTTCAGTATGGCGCTGCTGACCTCTGTAAGCGGCGTGTCCGGGGTGACCTGCGCGGCCTCCCGGACAAACCCCTCCACAGTGATGTTTGACTTGGTGTCGACAACCCGCAGGACGTCGGAGATGTCGATGTAGCCCAGAAGTTTGTCTCTGTCGTCCACTATGTAGACCTCACGAAAGACATCGTCCCGGAGTATGCTGCGCGCTTTCGTGACATGGTCATCGTAGCGCAGCGCGGGTATCTCCACCATCAGGTCTGCGGCCACTATCATAGCAACTGCTCCTCCTCACGGCAGGCAGGACAGAGCATGAGGTTGTCGACCCGTGATAGTGCGTCTGACATGTTGCCGCAGCGGTCGCAGACGCCCATGGCATAAACCTCTTCACGGTTAATTTCAATGAGATCGGCCAGCAGTTCGTTTACTTCTGTCGCGACGGTGAGGATGTCCCTCACGGTAACAATCCCGATGACCATCTGGTCTTCGACGACAGGGAGCCTGCGGACGCGATGCTTTACCATCATTGCCGCGGCATCCTCGACCAGTTTATCGGCGCCGATTGTGATCAGCGGGGTGCTCATGACCTCGCTTACGCGGACCTCACCTGGTTTCAGGTTCTTTGCAACAACCTTGCAGTTGATGTCCTCCTCCGTAACTATCCCGGTCGGGAGGCTGTTTTGCAGTACGATGCAACTCCCGACCCCGGCGCGGCACATGGTCTGTGCCGCCCGGGCGACAGTCTCTCCCACATCAATGGTCGCTGGATGAGTCTGCATAACCTCCCTTAGAGGTATGCGTGTCTCGAAGCGGATGGCATTGCTATTGTTCATCATGGGATTCTCCTGATCTGGCCGCTATAATAAATAATTCTCCTGGTGCAAGTCTATCTAGGATTCAACAGTATAAAAGAATTCTCTTAACCGGCGCGGGAGGTGATTGACAGTGAACCACCCCGCGCTCATCGGTGCGGGGCTTCCTGCTCCATGGCCGGCACTTGCACAACAGAGATGTGATGCAGAGGTCCTGGCTCCACAGGCCCGAAGGGCTGCTCCGTACCCACGCGGTGAATGTTCACCGCAGCATTGTAATCTCTATCGGCAGCAAACCTGCAGTCTGGGCAATTGTGAACTCTCACTGAGAGATCCTTCTTCACGATACTCCCACAGTTTGAGCACATCTGCGTCGTATTCCGGGGATCGATTTGAATGAAGTTCGTACCAGCACTTTCAGCCTTGTACGAGAGGTAAGAATAATAGAATATACCCGGGATGATATACATCACAGCAAGGAAGGGCGGCTCCACTTTCATCCCCGGCGGCAGGACCGGGGACTTCCCGCTCCGCCCCATTTCACACCCGCAAACGCGCTGGAAGGAACATATAACTATATTTATTTGTGAGTTCCACACCTCACGTAAGTACAGGCAAACCTGTCTACCTGAGGGAGCTTGATGGCGTTCTTTGTTAATACACGAAAAAAGATTTCACGGTTCTTGAAGGCGTTCTTCAGGAAGCGGACCAGCCGCATCGGGATCTACGGTCCTCCCAATGCCGGTAAAACGACGCTCGCAAACCGGATTGTGCGGGACTGGGTTGGTGATGCGGTCGGGCCGGTCAGTGAGATCCCTCATGAAACCAGGCGTGTGCGGCGTAAAGAGAATATAACCATCACCGGTCAGAACGGGAGTTCCATCACCTTCGATATCGTCGATACCCCTGGTGTGACGACCAAGATCGATTACAACGAGTTCATGGAGTATGGTCTTGAGAAGGAGGAAGCGATCAAGCGGGCGCGGGAGGCTACGGAGGGCGTGGCCGAGGCGATGCACTGGCTCCGTGAGGATATTGACGGCGTTATATATGTGCTTGATGCAACGCAGGACCCATTCCAGCAGGTGAACATAATGCTTGTCGGGATAATCGAGAGCAGGAACCTCCCCGTCCTGATAGTCGCGAACAAGACAGATCTACCGGATGCTTCCCCCGCGCGGATCAAGAGCGCGTTTCCCCAGCACCCTGTGGTCCCTATATCCAGTCTTGAGGGTACCAACATGGAAGAACTCTATGAGAAGATGACGGAATACTTCGGGTGATGGAGATGATACAGGGTGTACAGATTGACCTGATATCGGCGGAACGCCTTGATAAACTCACCGTGATGGAGAAGATTCACCTGATCCTGGATGAGGTGATGGAGGGGAACATTGTTGTCCTGGAGAAGGGTCTTGCTCCTGAGGAGCAGAGCAAACTCATAGAGGTCACGATGCGTGAGATATCGCCGGATGGGTTTGCCGGGATCGAGATGGAGACCTATCCTGTAAAGGAGACGTCAGGTGGGTTTCTGGGGAAACTTTTCGGCGGGAGACGCCCCGAGGCCCGTTTGACGGTGATCGGGCCTGCCAATCAGCTCAAGACGCTCAGGAAGGATAAGGATCTCATCAGCGCCTGGGTTTCGTCGTCGAGGTGAATGAGAATTGCAGGTGAGATATGCCTCATAAATGTACTCAATGCGGGCGGGAGTTTGAGGACGGTTCGACAAAGATACTGAAAGGGTGCCCAAGCTGCGGCGGAAAGAAGTTCCTCTACATCCGCGAGGCTGAACGTCACGAGGATGTGATGAAGGAGAAGACGCCGGCGGAGATTGCCCAGGAGAAGGGGGAGGAGGTTCTTGAAGTCAGGGATGATCGGCGGAAGAAGGAGATCGAGGTCTATGATCGGATCGAGAGCATCCGTATCCTTGGCCCGGGATCGTACGAGTTGAATATCGAGAAACTGGCCAGGTCCGGGGAGGTGGTCCTCGGGCTGGAAAAGGAAGGGAAATATGTTGTGGATATCCTTTCTATGGCCAAAAAAAAGAAGTAGTGCGATAGTGTTCGCCCAAAATTTTTTCATATTTGCTCGTTGCTGAGTCTCTGGAAAGCGGCTTGTATTGGTCGTTGTATCGTTTTTATTGGGTGAAACGTGGGTATTTATCATAGGGGTTGCGGTTTCAGCCCAACGTATAAATACCATTAGCCCCCCTGAATCTATAGAACATAACCCGACACTCGATGACTGATCCGGTGCGACGATTTCCTGCATGAGTTCGATGATACGCCTGTAGCAGCCTTTGGGTAGATCGCAGCCTTGCGATCCCTGCTCTCGTGCATCCTGTCCCCGATATTTCAGACCACATCCTGCATTGGAGAGTGTCACTCTGGAGGTGTTTTACGACTTCGAAATCTGATCTTCAAAATCCAACCGCGAACACCAGAAACCCGATTTACATCACATCGCTTGATGAGGTTCCTGGTATCAGCCCGGAGGAGTGTGCCCGTCTTGCGGAGGTGACTGACGTCTTTGCGTTCCGTTCAAACGACTACTACCTCTCGCTGATAGACTGGGATGACCCGGCGGATCCCATCCGCAGGCTGGTCATACCGGCGATCGAAGAACTTGAGCCCTGGGGTCGGCTTGACCCGTCATCGGAACAGAGTTACACCCGGGTGCCAGGGCTGCAGCACAAGTACCGGCAGACCGCTCTGCTGCTTGTCAGCGATCTCTGCGGTGGGTTCTGCCGCTACTGTTTCAGGAAACGCCTCTTCATCGAGGATGCGCGTGAGGTGAACAGGGATGTCTCGGCGGGGATTGCCTACATCCGTGAACATCCCGAGATCACCAACGTCCTCTTGAGCGGCGGCGATCCGCTGATACTGGAGACGGATAAACTCCGTGAGATTGTCCGTCAGGTCCGTGAGATCGATCATGTGCGGATCATACGGATAGGGACGAAGATGCCGGCATACAATCCTTGCAGGATCATAAACGACCCGGCGCTGCTGGAGATGATCCGCGATTACAGTCTGGATGAAAAGCGGATCTACATCATGGCGCAGTTCAGCCATCCGCGGGAACTGACCGACGCGGCGTGTACGGCGGTCTCTCTCCTTAAGGAGGCCGGGGCGGTCATCATGAACCAGACGCCACTGATCCGCGGGATCAATGACGACCCGGAGGTCCTTGCCGATCTCTTCGATAAACTCTCGTTTGTCGGGATCGTCCCCTACTACGTCTTCCAGTGCCGTCCGACGGTCGGGAACCGGCCGTTTGCGGTGCCGGTGGAGGAGTCTTACCGGATCTTTGAGCGGTCGCGGTCGCTCTGTTCGGGGCTTGCGAAGCAGGCCAGGTTTGTGATGTCGCACGCGACCGGAAAGATTGAGGTTCTGGGGATGACGGATGACTATACCTACTTCAAGTACAACCAGGCGGCAAAACCGGAGGATATCGGGCGGTTCATGGTCTACAGGAGCAACCCGGCGGCCTACTGGTTCGATGACTACACCGAACTGGTGGATGAGGGGAGGGTGAGAGAGCCGGAAGACTTTATGTAGGCCCCATGGCCGCATTGCTCGGTCCGGACTCTCTTTTTACGTGCCACCCGAAAACCACTGCCGTTGATCGTCTATTCTGCGTGTCTCCTCTGGTGCAGAACACCTGCCGTCCCCCGGCTTTCCACGCTCACGCTCGCCGTCTGTGATTGGCGTGGGCGCGGAAAATTTGGGTTAGAGCGGGTAGTCTGCGGGGTCGGTGATGAGGTCGCTGAGGTTCCGGAAGGTGACCGTCGTTCCACCGCTGGTGACGAAGAATCCGTCGCGGGCTATGACAACACCTTCAAAGGATGCGCCGTTGAAGGTCACCCTCCCCTTCGGGGCGATGAAGACACCGGTTACGCCGCTTCCTCCAAGTCCCGTGATGGTGATATCGCCGTCGTATGCGACGATGATCACGTTGTTTGCGGTGGGTTGCCAGGACGTAGAGGAGTAAGCCGGGGCAAACACCTTCATGTTGCTTGTCAGGGTTCCGCCCTGGATGTATCCTCTCTCCGTGTACCAGGTCTGGGGTTTTGTGGGCGGGATCTCCCAGTCCGGCATCTCGAATCCGGGCACGGTTGCCTGGTGGATGCACTTTGCAAGGATCGCCTGATTGTAATTATCGGGTGCTGTGAGCGTACCGGTGTAGTAGATCCGGACATCGTCTGCAATGGTGGGTGTCCAGCCAAGTGTGAGGTTACCGTTGACGTAGACGTTGCCGTGGATCCCGGCGTCTTTCAGGTCGAAGTTGCCGTTGACGTAGACGTTGCCGTAGATGTTCCTTCCTCCTGACCATAGCCTGAGGTTGCCGTCGACGTAGATGGATCCCGGGTTTTGTGCCGACCCGAGGCTGGCGCTTCCGCCATCCAGGTTTACATCGCCGCCGATGTAGAGGTTCGAGACAGCGATTGAGGCTCCGCCGTTGAGGTCGTCTGTTCTCAGCCCGCCAGGGATTACTGCGGTTGCACCGGGGCCGTTGATGGTGCTGCCGGCGAATTCGAGGGTGTCGCCGTAGATGAAGACGTTCTCGTCGACGATGAAGTCGAGGGAGCCCGCGGTTACATGGATGTAGTTCACTTTTGTAAGGCTGGCTGTGTCGCCGTGGGCGTTTGTGACGTTCAGCGTCACTGTGTAGTTGCCCGCGGCCGTGTATGTGTGCACCGGGTTCTGTGCCGTCGATGTGTTGCCGTCACCGAAGTTCCATGACCATGAGACAGGTTCTCCCGTGGAGGTATCGGTGAACGCGACCGCGAGCGGAGCCTGACCGCTGGTGATGTTGGCGGTGAAGTTTGCCACCAGGGTAGTTGGTGTTGGTGTGGGTGTGGGTGTGGGTGTGGGTGTGGGTGTAGCGGTTCCCGTGGGTGTCGCCGTAGACCCTTTCCCAACCTCGTACAGGAGCCAGTCGCCGCCCGAATGGCTCACACCCTCACCAACGATCTGGATGTGGGGATCTTCTGGAAGGGGAGTTTTGTTCACGAGGGCCTGGCCGGTCCCCCATGACGACCACTCGGTCGATCGTGACCCCGGAACTTCGACAAGTTCGAACTCATCTGTTCGGTCTACGCCGTTAACCAGGATGGCAAACCGCCCCCGTTCGAGCGCGTCACCGCCATCGTGGTAGAGGTAGATCTCCCCGCCTATGGTCTCGTTGTGTACGAGCATAGCGGGAGGTGCGTCGCCCTGGAGACTTGAAAAGACGGTTACCCCGACGATCGCCGCCGCCGTCACAAAGACGGCTATGAGCGCCACGGCGGCGATGAGATCGGAGGCGGCGGTGTCGTGATTCATGTCCATCCCTTCACGGAGATTCCATCTGCTCATAAGTCGGAGGTCTATAGTCCGGACACCGTCGTGACCCGCCCGTTGCATCCGATCATCTCGGTTCCGTTATACGCGATGGCGATCATTGCGACTTTCTCTCCGTTGGAAAGCCCTGGCAAAGCCTGTATGTTGTTCCAGACGTAGTAGTCGCTGTTGTTTACTTGGACATTGCGCATCATCGATTCTTTCTCGTTGTTATACGGCTCATCAAGCCGATATACGATGAAATCAACCCTGGTCACATCTTCCAGCGTGGTCTGGGCAGCCATCGTTGCGCGTTTGTTGCCTTGTCCCTGCCCTGCAAAAACTAATTCTTCACTGGCTCCAGGGGTGGTGATTTGGATAGGGGAGTCGTTTCCACCGGTTTCCGGCCCGGGCGTCACCCCCGGCTCTACCGGGTCGGGGGAGAACTTCCCGGCCCCGCCCCGGAACTTCGGTTCTGCAAGGATTGTCTCCCCGCCTCCTGAGATCGCGGTCACGATCACTCTCTCCGGAGTCCCCGGTCCGTCATAGGTCAAACCCTCCCCGATCGACCATACGCTGCCATCAGGCTCACTGAAATTGCCGGTCATGTCCACAAGGTTGTCCTCCCCCTCGATCTTGACATAGATTCGGTACTCTCCTGTCCGCAGCGGATCGCCACCGTAGTTGGCGAGGGTGAGATGCCCCTCCGTTGAATTCCCCGCAACGATGGTGGTGTGTGGGATCTCCTCTGGCTGCGAACCGGAGAGGAAGGTTATCCCCACAAGCACCACACCTAGAACTGTCAACCCGATCAGGAGCATCGCCCCGACAACCTCAGAGACCCCTTCTTCACCGCGATGCTGTCTCATATCTATCACTCCAACAGGGACGCCGCGTTGTGGATCGTCACCGTGTAGTTCGCCGGGTAGATGCTGAGGAAGACCTTCTTTCCTTCCTCCGGCTGGACGGTGAGCGTGGCTGTATTTCCGCTTTTTTCTGTCTTTACCCACGAAGGATCGATGTTCTCCTCAATTGCCCTTGCCTTTACCTCGTCAAACGCCCTCTTCCAGGCAGCGGCCATTACCTGATCACCACTGGCCTCGATGGTCAGGTTCACGCAATCATAGGTCTCAACGGGGGGCGAATCGGGCGAATCGCTCCTGCGCATCCTGGTCTCGACTCTAGCCGGTCCCGAGCCCGCAATCGTGGCCGATCCCTCAAGGCCGGCCGAACCCTCGAGGCTGATCGGGGCTACGGTTAGGGTGACATTCTCGTCCTTCGTCTTCGCCGCCGCAATCGACGGCCCGACTCGCACCGTCGTATTCCCCTCCTGGGTGAGGAAGACCGCACCCATCTGGTATGTCCAGGTCTGGTCCACCCAGTAATGGTTTGATGAGGTGTAGGAGAGGCTTCCGAGCGGCAGGTCTTGTAGTAGCGGGGTACCGTCCCCTTTGATCGTCAGGTTGGCCCCGCCACTCTTCACGACGAGAGTCCCTCCAGATCCTGCGGGAGAGAGGATCGGAAACGAGAGGGCGCTTCCGGCCGTCGTGGCCGCACCGGTGCCTAGGTCAAACGCTGTCGAGACGAGGACGCCCTCTCTATCGTTCAACCAGAGCGAGTCCAGAGCAATCTTATAGTCCACGAACCTGTCCTTCACCTGGTTCATGTGCGCGATCTCGTTCTCCCTCCCTGCTGCCGGGACGCCGTAGACCTGGTAAAGCGAGAGCGCTACAACGATCAGGGCAAGGAGCAGGACAAACCCGACAACCTCGGAGAGGGCATCGTCACGGCTGGAAACCGGCATCGTCACGGAGGTTCTCCTCGTAAAGTATATCTAATTATTGGACACAGAACCCGTGTTTACACCCCTGAGGGCATCAGACCAACACCTCTTCATGAACAGATCCCCGGGGCGCGGGTGGGCATCGCCGCGCAGCACTGCCGCCCCATCCAGATCGGGGCCGGTCGGGGTTGTGTATGAAAAACGCTCTCCCAGTTACAGGGATGGGGGTCGACGAAGGAGGGTATCCGGATGAGGTACAAAGAGAGGGAAGCGTCTCCGGCCCCCTCCCCATGGGGCGATCCCCCATTGATACAGTGTGCGGGGGAGGGCGTCTCCAGCATCACGGTTTAACCCTCCTCAAAGACCCAGTCTCCGTGCCCGGCGCGGCTTCTCCTGGCAATTGCCCTTCACTCTCCAGCCCGTCTTTCAGGCGCCGGGTGCCGGGGGTCAGCCGCAAAAGACGTCCCTTGCGGAGGTGATCCGAGGGCATCGGAGAAGTGGTTTGATGGCCTGCCGCGCATGCTGCCGGAAAACCGTGGAGAGTTTGTATCAGAGAATCGTTGATTTGATGGTCCCGCCCGCCGCCGGGGATTGCGGCACCGGTTCCCCCGGCAACGCGGGGCGGAGAGGATCCCGGGATATCCATCTACCAACCGTCAAACCTTTTTCATCTTGTGTGTCTTATAACTATTATCATCATGCCGCAGGAGTCCGGAGCAGCAGTGGAGGGGCGCTACCTGAGCCCGGGGTGTGTCCTCTGCCACCAGGGAGCAAAGATGGTCCTCTTTGTTACCGGGAGGTGCGACCGCGGCTGCTGGTACTGCCCGCTATCGCGGGAGCGCAAAGGGCGGGACGTCATCTTTGCAAACGAGCACCAGGTCACCTCCCCTGCCGGTGCCATCGAGGTCGCGGAGAGCATGAGCGCTCTTGGAACCGGTGTCACCGGCGGCGAGCCTCTGCTCGAGATCGAGCGGGTTGTGGACTACTGCCGGGCACTCAAAGAGCATTTCGGGCCCGGGCACCAGATCCATCTCTACACCGGTCTTGCACCGGATGAGGCCGTGCTCCGGCGGCTGCAGGGGCTGGTCGACGAGATCCGGCTGCACCCCCCGCGGGAGGTCTGGCCCTGCATCCTGGAGACCGATTACGCCCGTTCAGCAGTTATCGCCAGGGATATGGGGTTCCTTGTCGGGATCGAGGTCCCATCGCTCCCCGGGATCGATGACCTTGCCGCCGCCCTCCCGCTCCTTGACTTCCTCAACATCAACGAACTGGAGTGGGGCGAGACCTGTGCCGCCGCAATGCGCAAACGCGGCTTTGAACCCGATGACGGAGTGCACAACGCCGTGAAGGGTGCCCGGGCCTGGGCGGAGAAGATCTCTGCCGACCCGAAAGTTCATTTCTGTTCATCGGTCTTCAAGGACTCCGTCCAGCTGCGGGAACGGCTTAAACGGATTGCTTCCAACACCGCGCGTCCGTTTGATGAGGTGACGGATGACGGAACGGTCGTATACGGCGTGCTCGAACCCGATGGAACCGTCGACGCGTTCCTCGCCTCTCTCGACGAGGATGATTATACAGTCTCCGGGGGGAGGATCGAGATGGCCTGGTGGGTGCTCATCGAGCACGGCGCCGACCTCCCCGGGAAGAAGTATGTTGTCGAACGCTACCCAAACAATGGGATGATCGTCGAGGTGACGCCGCTCTGAAACTCCGATCGGGGATCGAACCCCTCTATGAACGTTACCTGAGGCGGCAGGTGAGGCACGTCCCCCGCCACATCGCGGTGATCCAGGACGGAAACCGCCGGTACGCGCAGAAACAGGGAGTGGATACGTCGATCGGCCACCGCATGGGGGCGGACACCACGGAACGGGTGCTCGACTGGGCGCAGGAACTTGGCGTGCAGCAGATAACGCTCTACGCCTTCTCCACCGAGAACTTCCGGCGGGACGAGAGCGAACTTGAGGCGCTCTTTACACTCTTTAAAGAGAAGTTCAGGGCGATCCTGGACGACGAGCGGGTTAAGAAGAAACGCATCCGGGTGCAGATGATCGGGGATCGCTCGCTCCTGCCCGCAGACCTCCTTGAGGCCATCGATGCAGCAGAGGAGGCGACCAGGCAATACAGCAACTACTTCATCAACGTCGCCATAGCCTACGGCGGCAGGAACGAGATCGTGCACGCCGCCCGATCGATCCTG
>Ga0208462_1001032_pt1 | contig 21253 bp, 13 predicted proteins | sample AD_SCU001_MetaG_FD_184452 | JGI IMG/M metagenome (GOLD analysis project Ga0208462, IMG submission 184452) | Active sludge microbial communities of municipal wastewater-treating anaerobic digesters from China - AD_SCU001_MetaG (SPAdes) (version 2) | ecosystem: Engineered > Bioreactor > Anaerobic...
CTACGAGATCATCATACCTCAGAGATGCGTTTGCTTCCGGCAGCATTCCCCCTCCGTTTCCATAAATACGGATATGTTTTGGATTGATGGTGGCGGGGTTCATACCGAGGCTGAGCAGGTCATTATAGGTCAGGCTGTGCATGCCATTGGATGACACACTCAGTTTATACCAGTTTCCGGTGGCCAGGACGCTTTGTGTAGCAAAGCCGGCTGTTTCCTTTCCTGTCATGTGCTTCCAGAGCTGAATGTCATCGGGGGGCAAAATGAGCGCTATGGTAAGCTGTGTGATCCTTTCTATCACATTTTCCCGTAAAACATAGGGAAACAAACTGAATTCCAGATATTGTTCATTTCGCGACCGCAGCAGTTGCATTCCAAGGTCCGGAGTTTGATTGTGCAGTTGGTACCAGCCGAGGGCTTCCGGGTGCGTAACTTTTTCCGTGGTTATAGAGCTAATCTCCACGTTATCTGGAATTTGATTTTCACCCCAGGGCAACTTTAAGCGTGCTTCCGGAAGTCCGCTCATCCCTGTGGATCCATTTCGGAGGAGGGCCTGGTCTGGATGAGCTGCAGCAGATGAGACCCATTCAACCTCAAAGGAAAGGCTCATATGACGCTGATTAGCTTGCTGGCAAAGCCCGATATATGGGAAAAGAAACAGCAGGAGAATGGTCAGATTTTTATACATGTTTTTCCTGGGTTCGCTAAAGAATTGCTATGCCGGTGAAGGCCAGCCGTAATAACATGACAAATAAACAAATAATGTGCAAAAGGGTTTGATCTGTTTTGAATGAGGCAGGATGTAACCATGCCCGCCCATCCCGTGTATAAAGTGACAACAGAACCCGCACTGCATTGCAGGCAGGATAACGCTACCTATTCTGCAATATTGCAGTGCGATTCTGAGTTACATTCATCCGTCTGGTGTTATGTGTAAAAAATATTCGTATAATTGTGAGCCATAAAAGAACCAGCGTGTTGCAGACAAAAGGAATAGCCGGGAAAGTTTCCCTGATCACAATCCTGTTGCTTCTAATGCCAGGAATAGCAAGGCTTACAGCGCAAGATCCGATTTTTTCGCAGTTCTATGCCAACCCATTATACCTGAATCCCGCCATGGCAGGTTCTGCTGTTTGTCCCCGGTTTATTGCCAATTATCGCAACCAATGGCCTGCTATTTCGGGCACCTATGTCACTTATAATGCTTCTTACGATCAATATGTCGATAATATTTCCGGTGGTGTCGGGCTTTTACTTACAAATGACAGGGCTGGAGAGGGAGCACTGACGACCACAATGGCCAGCGGTATATATTCCTATCGTCTGACCATCAGCCGCGAGCTTTTCCTGAATGCGGGTTTCCAGGCGACATATTTTCAGCGCCGAATTGATTGGGATAAATTGACATTCCCTGATCAAATCGACCCACGGTTTGGATTTGTCAACAATACCCAGGAAACCCGTCCTGACAACCTCAGTCGTGGTTTTGTTGACTTCAGCACAGGATTGCTTTTTGGCGATAACGAGAACTTCTTTGTCGGACTGGCTGCCCATCATCTCACACAACCCAATGACGGTTTTTACACCGACGTCAGCAGTAAGCTGAACATGAAACTGACAGCCCATGCCGGCACCATCATCAATCTTGCACCCAGAAGATCCAGCGGCAGAAGGCTGGATGACCCTACCCTCTCTCCAAATATCCTCTACCAGCGGCAGCAGGAATTTCAGCAGATCAATTACGGGATTTATTTCAACCGGTATCCATTTGTTGGGGGAGTCTGGTTCAGGCAAAACTTTGAAAATGCAGATGCCATTATCCTGCTGGCAGGATTTGAGCAAAGCTCCTATAAGTTTGGATACAGTTACGACCTGACGGTATCCAAGCTGACCAATATCACAGGCGGGGCTCACGAAGTGACCTTCGCATGGCAGTTCAAGTGCCCGCCGAAGAAGAAAAGAATCAAGGCAATAAATTGCCCGACATTTTAGTTTGTTTGATCATTAAATAGCCATAAACCATGCTGGTGAAAAAACTAACCGGTATTGCATTGACAGGGTTACTTGCCCTGATGATCTCCTCCTGTTCAACGGAATCCTCCAACAGTACAGGATGGGAATACAATGCATCGTATAACGGAGGCTTTGAAGTTGTCCCCTACGCTGAGCAGCAAACCGGTCCCGGGTTGGTGCTGATCGAAGGGGGTACGTTCGTAATGGGAAATACCCAGGACGACTTCCTCTATGAGTGGAACAATATTCCCAGGCGTGTCACGGTATCTTCCTTTTACATGGACGAAACCGAGGTGAGGAACCTGGATTATCTCGAATACCTCTACTGGCTTGGCAGGGTATTCGGAATGGACTATCCTGAAGTAGCCAGAAAAGCCTTGCCCGATACACTCGTATGGCGCGACCGCCTCGCCTACAACGAACCCTATGTGGAGTTGTACCTGCGGCATCCGGCCTACCGCGAATATCCCGTGGTTGGTGTAAGCTGGACACAAGCCAACGACTACTGTGCATGGCGCACCGACCGTGTCAACGAGATGTTGCTGATCGAATCAGGCATCCTGGATTGGGATCCGGATCAGTTGAATGAAAACAACTTCAATACCGAAGCATACCTGGCAGGGCAGTACGAAGGACTTGTCATGTCCCCGCTGGAAGATCTGAACCCGAATGGCACAGGTGAGCGCAAGGTAAAACTGGAAGATGGCATCATGCTTCCGAAATACCGCCTCCCAACTGAGGCTGAGTGGGAATATGCATCCCTGGGCCTGATTGGCAACACACTGTTTGAACGTGTGGTCGAACGTAGGATCTACCCCTGGAACGGGAATTTCACCCGCAGCTCGGGAGACAAAGGTTATGGCGAGTTCATGGCCAACTTCAAGCGTGGCAGAGGTGATAATATGGGGGTTGCCGGTAAACTCAATGATGCTGCCGATATTACAGCCCCGGTGCGGTCTTACTGGCCCAATGACTATGGCCTCTACAATATGGCCGGCAACGTTTCCGAATGGGTACTGGATGTATTTCGTCCTTTGTCGCATGAAGACATGACTGATTTCAGGCCTTACAGGGGCAATGTCTATCAGACCAAAGCCACTGATGATGAGGGTTATTACCTTGAAAAAGACAGCCTGGGCCGTATGATCTACCGGGACGTTACGGTGGCCGAGTCGATGAACCGCCGCAACTACAGAAAAGCTGACAACCGGAATTTCCTGGACGGTGATTACGCCTCCACAGCTTCCAGTGATTGGCTGGCTGAACCACCGGTTTCCAACACCACCAATATTATGTATGAATATGGGGCATCTTCCATGATCGACGACAAGGCCAGGGTATTCAAGGGTGGCTCGTGGCGCGACAGGGCTTATTGGCTGAGTCCCGGCACACGCCGCTTCCTTGACCAGGAATTATCAACCGATTTCATTGGATTCCGTTGCGCCATGACCCGGGTGGGAAGCCCCATCCCCGGCGCATACTAACAATAGCAAGTGCTTACCCTGAAAACCGCTTCCACCCGAAGCGGTTTTTTTTGTTCATTTGTTTTCGATGTTCTTTGCAGTAATCTTTATTCTATATGTCTGAATCATTATACCAGCACTACCGGGAAGTACGGCATGTTTGCACCGACAGCCGGAACCTGAAGCCGGGCGATATTTTCTTTGCTTTAAGGGGAGATGTTTTTGATGGCAACCGCTTTGCTGCAGTAGCACTTGAGCAAGGGGCGTCCCTGGTGGTCTGCGACAATCCGGATCATCTCCCGGATGACCCCAGGACACTTCTTGTACCCAATAGCCTGATCGCCCTGCAACAGCTGGCATCACACCACCGCGAAACCCTGAATGTTCCGGTAATCGGCATCACAGGAAGCAATGGAAAGACTACGACCAAGGAACTGATGGCCGCTGTACTTTCCGAACACCTCCATACCGGTTTCACAAAAGGGAACCTGAACAACCACATCGGTGTACCACTGACACTGCTGAACCAGCCGGAAGGTATTGAATGCATCCTCGTGGAAATGGGTGCCAATCACCCCGGTGAGATTACTTTTCTCTGCCATCTGGCGAGGCCCACCCATGGCATCATTACCAATATCGGCAAAGCCCATCTCGAAGGATTTGGTGGGGCTGAAGGCGTGAAAAAAGCAAAAAAAGAGCTGTATGATTACCTGCGGTCAACAGGTGGCACAGCCTTCGTTCATGCCAACGACGATCTGCTGATGGACCTCAGCCAGGGATTGAACCGCATACTTTACGGTGACCATCCGGACAGCATAGTCGCCGGAAAGGCCATCACCAATACCTATTACCTGGCGATGGACTGGACGTGCCAGGCAGTCAACGAGTCAGGTCACCTTATCAGTCAGATGACAGGCATTTATAATTTGCCCAATGTTCTGGCCGCTATGACGGCCGGCATACACTTCGGACTTCAGCCATCCCAGGCAGCGGCAGCCATCGCTAACTATACACCCCTCAATAACCGCTCCCAGCTGATTCAAACTGATCACAACCTGCTGATCGCCGATGCATACAACGCCAACCCCTCCAGTATGGAAGCCGCTTTAAGGCACTTCCATGCACTGGAACAGCAGCCCAAATGTGTAATTCTTGGGGATATGCTGGAACTGGGCGAGGAAGCAGAAGAAGAACACACCCACATCCTGGATATTCTGGAAGAACTGAAACCTGAAAAGGTGATGCTGGTTGGACCGGTGTTTTGTGATACAGTCCGTAATCATGACCACCTGGCATTTACCGATGTCAACGCTTGTCTGGCTTATCTGAAGCAGCATCCCGTCAGGAATCATCTGGTTCTCGTGAAAGGATCCCGAGGAATTCGTCTCGAGACCTTGTTTCCATTGCTCTGAAGGTAACAGCACAGGGCGGGCATGATTCATACATCAAAAGAAGCCACAGCATGAAACTGACCTCAACACCCATCATAGCCGGACTCATGTCGGGAACCAGTCTTGACGGATTGGATATCGCCGTTTGCCAGTTCAACCAGCAGGATGAAGGATGGGGTTATCGCATCCTTGCAGCGGCTACCATTCCCTACCCTGAAGAATGGACAGATAAGTTACGCATGGCCTATCATATGCAGGGGCGGGACTTATGGGAACTGCATGTGCAATTTGGGAGGTATTGCGGGGTGCAGTTACGTAATCTATTGGATGAGCGTGGTCTCAAGGCTGAGATGGCCGTTTCTCATGGGCATACGGTGTTTCATCAACCTTCATCGGGATATACGGTGCAGATTGGAGATGGGGCGGCCCTGGCTGCGGCGTCGGGACTCCCTGTTGTATGTGACCTTAGAAGCCTCGATGTCGCCCATGGTGGCCAGGGAGCTCCTTTGGTCCCTCTGGGTGATGCCTTGCTTTTCGGTGAATTTGCTGCCTGTATCAACCTGGGCGGCTATGGCAATATCTCGTTTGACAGCGCAGGCACGAGACTGGCTTTTGATATCTGTCCGGTGAACAACATACTGAACCTTTTAGCCCGGAAGGAAGGATTTGCGTATGATAAGGGTGGTCATCTTGCCAGCAAAGGAGCGATCGACGCAGTTTTACTTCAGGAATGGAATGCACTCCCTTATTATCATCTTACAGGCCCCCGCTCCCTGGGCCAGGAATGGTTTGAGGCAGAATTTCTGGGCATTTTAAACAGACATAACCTGGAAGTTCCCGACCTATTGAGAACCGCAACGGAACATATTGCCATGCAGTTAGCCCGTGTGCTGGAGGTTGTCGATCCAGGGCAGGTGCTATTCACTGGAGGAGGTTGTTTCAACACCTTCCTCCTGAAACGCATCAGGCACCATATCCGGCATACGCCGGTGGTGCCTGATGAAATCCTGATCAATTATAAAGAAGCGTTGATCTTCGCTTTTCTGGGGCTGCTCCGTGTTCAGGAGAAAGACAACTGCCTTGCTTCTGTGACCGGGGCCCGGCGGAACTGCAGCGGTGGGGCTATCTATCTGCCTTGATCTTGCCGTTCCTTCCAATTCTTGTTACAAGTGGTGTGCGCCATGCATCAGCAGTATAGACTGAAGATAATATGCTCCGGCACCAGCCAGATAACCCAGTAACGCAATCCAGCTGATGTGCTTCAGATACCATATAAAATCAATCTTCTCGAGACCCATGGCAGCCACACCGGCAGCTGATCCGATGATGAGGATACTGCCACCGGTACCGGCGCAATAAGCGAGGAATTCCCAGAAGAGTCCGTCCTGCATGAAATACTCAGCATAGGCAGCAGCTGTAGGATCTGTGATCGCAGCAATCATCTCCGGTGTATAGACGGTATACATCCCCATAGCACCGGCTACGAGCGGGACGTTATCGACGATGGCCGACAGAATACCGATGGCGATATTGATGGTATAGATATTACCCAGATGTTCATCGAGGAACCTGGCCAGGATGGCAAGATGACCGGCTGACTGCAGACTGGCAACGGCCGAAAGGATCCCCAGGAAGAAGAGTACCGTAGGCACGTCGACCTTGCGAAGGATGGCGACCACGGTCAGTTTGCTCTTAACCTCTGTATGCTTTTTACGGTGCATGAGCTCTGTAATGACCCATAATACACCCAAACCAAAGAGCATCCCCATATAAGGTGGCAGGTGGGTGACTGTTTTAAATACCGGCACAAAAAGGAGGGCACTAACACCCATAATCAGGACAAGCGTCTTCTCCCTGTCAGGGGTGTCCTGTTTGCGGGTATCACATTCTGCCTTAACGACAGGACGGTCCACATTGCCTTTAAGAACAAAACTAAGAACCACAAGGGGAACCAGGATATTAATGATGCTTGGGAACAACACCATCACGATAATATTCCATGTTGTGACCTGCTTACCGATCCACAACATGATGGTGGTCACGTCGCCGATGGGAGACCAGGCTCCCCCGGCATTGGCTGCCAGCACAACCATACTGGCAAAGAACCAGCGGCTCTTCTGATCCGCCACGAGTTTCCTCAGCAAGGCTACCATAACGATGGTCGTTGTAAGGTTATCCAGCACGGCTGACATGAAGAAGGTCAGGATGCTGAGTACCCAGAGGAGCTTCACTTTGTTGGTAGTGGTGATACGATCGGTGATGATCTTGAATCCCTGGTGTGTATCCACGATCTCAACGATGGTCATGGCACCCAGGAGAAAGAAGAGGATTTCACTGATCTCTCCGAGATGGTGGATGATCTCATGGTCCACAATGAACTCGAGATAACCATGGGCACCATGCGCGGCATCCGGATGGCTGGCCAGGTATTTGGCCCAGGCCGGGCTGTGTCCGAGGTTGAGGATATCCAGCCCTCCCATGATGTAGGCAACCCACGTGAGTGATCCGATTAGCAGCGCAGAAGCCGCTTTATCGATCTTGATAGGGTGCTCCAGGGCAATCGCAATGTACCCCAGAACGAAGATGATAACCATTAAAATGAACATACGACAGCTATTTAGGTTATGGCCGCAAAAGTATATAAAGTATCAGAAGCAACGGCTCTTTATATAAACCTATTTCGATATGAAATGACAATTTAAAATCATTCTAACTTTATTTTTATGGAAAATGGCATTCCTGCACATCGATATCTATATACTAAAAAGCTTAATTCCGTGTTATTTGAATTAACATGAAGGTGTTCACAACAAGAACAGGAGAATGGTGTACGGCGGGTAGAGAAGTCATTATTTTTGTATCAAACCAGAAGTATATATGATATCTGATATCTTATTACAAATCAATCAGGTACCTGCAGAGGTAACCAATCAGCTCAGTCAGGCGGGAAGTCAGGGATACATCAGTTTATCCATTTGGGAGCTCCTGCAAAAGGGAGGCTGGATCATGATCGTCCTGGGGGTGTTCTCGGTGATTGCCGTTTACATTTTCATTGAGCGTTTCTTCGCCATCAACCGGGCATCCCGTGAGGAGCACAATTTCATGAACAACATCAAGGATAGCATTCACAGCGGCAGGATAGATGCCGCCCTGGTCCTGTGCAAGAGCAACCAGAGTCCCATTGCGCGGATGATAGAGAAAGGGATACAGCGATTGGGCAAACCGTTGAACGATATCAATGCCGCCATTGAGAATGTTGGTAAACTGGAAGTCTCACGTATGGAGAAGAACGTCGCCACCCTGGCTACTATCGCAGGGGCTTCACCCATGATCGGCTTTCTGGGCACGGTCATCGGCATGGTCAAGGCGTTTTACGATATGTCGATGGCAGGCAACAACATTGATATTGCCCTGCTCAGTACAGGTATCTATCAGGCGATGGTGACCACCATCGGAGGTCTCGTTGTCGGTATTGTTGCATATATATGTTATAATGTGCTTGTCGCGAGAATAGAGAAGCTGGTTTTCATTCTGGAAGCCCGCGCCACCGAGTTTATGGACCTGCTTCATGAGCCGGTGAAATAGGAAGCGGAAAACCTCAGACCACAGATCATGGCAATCAAAACCAGAAATAAGCGCAGCACCGAGTTCAGCACCACCTCCATGGCGGATCTGGTGTTTTTGCTGCTGATCTTTTTCATGTTAACCTCTACCCTGGTGGCGCCCAACGCCATCAAGTTGTTACTGCCATCGAGCAGCAGCAAGACCCTGGCCAAGCAAACCGTGACTGTTTACATCGATGAGGAGAACCGGTATTACCTGGAAGAGACGGAAGTGGATGAGCCTGCCCTGGCTGCCGGCCTGGAGGCAGCGCTTACCGGCCAAAGCGAAGCCTCTGTGGTCCTGCGTTCGGATCAGCGGGTTGCAGTGCAGTATGTTGTAACGGTGATTGATGCCGTCAATGAGGTAAACCGGAAATACGACACCAAACATAAAGTAATCCTGGCTACACGACCCAAATGAGTCCTCTGCAACAAAAAGACCGGACCCGCGCCCTGGTTGGCACCATCATTTTCCATGCTTTGCTGCTGGTGACGGTCCTGTTTTTAAGCCTGACCACGCCCCTGCCCCTTCCTGGTGAAGAAGGTGTTGAGGTGAACCTGGGCTATAGCGACCAGGGGATGGGTGATATTCAACCGCTGGAGGCAGCGGCAGCCTCGCCACAGGCGGCCAGTCCGCAGCAGTCGCCCGACGAAGAGATGATCACGCAGGAAACCGAAGAAGCGCCGGCCATTAAAGAAACACCCAGAAAGCCAGAACCCAAACCTGTCGAAAACAAACCCAGGACGGAGCCTGAGCCTAAGAAAGTTGAACCGGAGCAACCGAAAGTGGACCCCCGCGCTTTGTATCCGGGGCGTCAGACCGGTACCAGCAGCGGTGGCAGTCAGGGGGAGACCGGGCAGCCCGGTGATCAGGGAAAACCCGGAGGCACACCGGATGGAAAAGGTTATGATGGTCAGGGAGGGGCTGGAGATGGTGTTTCTTTTAGTCTGGATGGCCGCAAAGCCAACAGCCTCCCGAAGCCAGATCCCAGGTTCAGCGAATCAGGCACGGTGGTGGTTACGATATGGGTAGATCGCAGTGGCAAGGTCACCCGCGCCGTTCCGGGTGCCAGGGGAACCAACACCCCCAGTGCAACGCTGCGGCGACTCGCTGAGGAAGCTGCGCTGCGGGCGCGTTTCAATGAAAAACCAGATGGACCGGAAGAACAGCGCGGCACTATCACCTACCATTTCCTCATCAGAAACTGATGACATACAGCGAAGCCCTGGATTTTCTGATGCGTCAGCTGCCCATGTACCAGCGCATCGGAGCCGCAGCCTATAAGGCTGACCTTGGAAATACCCTGGCATTGATGGAAGCAACCGGGCATCCTGAACTCGCATTCCGATCCATTCATATTGCAGGAACGAACGGCAAAGGTTCAGTATCGCATCTGCTTGCTGCTGTATTACAGGAATCCGGATTCAAGACCGGACTATACACTTCTCCGCACATGAAAGATTTCCGGGAACGGATCAGAATCAATGGAGAAATGATACCCCAGGACACTGTTGTACAATTTGTTAAAGAGTATTCAAAACTCTTTTCAGAAATCAATCCTTCTTTTTTTGAGATGACAGTAGCCATGGCATTCCTGCATTTTGCCAGAGAAGAGGTGGACATTGCTGTCATTGAAACAGGCATGGGAGGCCGGCTGGATTCGACCAATGTGGTCGATCCCGAATTGAGTGTCATCACCAATATAGGTTATGACCATATGCAGTTTCTGGGGGATTCGCTGCCCGCCATTGCTGCAGAAAAAGCCGGCATTATTAAAACCGGAAAACCTGTAGTAATAGGAGAATTTCTTACTGAAACCCGCACTGTTTTCGAACAAAAAGCCCGTCAGAATGGCGCTCCCATAATCTATGCGCAGGAAGAATCCACCATCAGTTCATTCACTCCCATTCCGGGCAAAACGCCTTTGGTCGCCTTTGATTTTTCGTTGAAGGCAGGCCCTGCTTTTGACAGGATGACAAGTCCATTAACAGGGAACTACCAGCGTCATAATTTTTGCACTTCACTCTGCGCACTTTACCACCTTCCTGATCAGTTTATACCAGATGAAGCGGCGGTCATCCGGGGCTTTCGTAATGTCAAGACATTAACCGGACTACAGGGGCGTTGGGAGATACTGAATCAATCCCCATTTATAGTTGCTGATACAGCGCATAATCTTCAGGGATTGCAGGAAGCCCTGTCGCAGTGGAAGAACATCCCGGCCCAAAACAGGCATATTGTGCTGGGTGTGGTGAACGACAAGGACATTTCGGGTATTCTCAGGCTTTTCCCTACCCATGCACTATACTACTTCTGCAAGCCGGATGTGCCCAGAGGACTGGATGCTGAACAGCTGCAGGAAGTGGCACAAGGTTATGGATTGCTGGGGAGGGCATACGAATCAGTGCAACAGGCATTGAAAGCTGCACAAAGCACTGCAAACAAAGAAGATGCGATTTACATTGGGGGTTCAACTTTTGTTGTGGCAGAAATCCTTTGAGAATTATTCTTCTCTGAACAACCTTCGCATGCCTTATTGTGTCTTTCCTGAAACAGCGTAATGACTGGTGACATGGCAAATTATTGCCATGTCATTCAGATTTTTCCGCTACCTTTACAAACTTGAAAAAAGACTGCGTTTTTTGTTATTGTTCATTGCGTTAAACCAACATACCTATGAAACGAGGTTTACTATTGTTGCTGTTTGTATTTCTGGCTTATTCAGCATCATCCCAGGTTGTTGTATATCAGGAAGATTTTGAACCCCCGACTTTGGATAACCTGGTCACCTCAACCCAGACAGTTCCCGGGATACCAGACTGGGGCATCAACAGCAACCTGAGTGTAAGCGGAATTCATTCTGACACCTGTAAGGTTAAGAATTTAGGGACCACCTATCTGACAACCACGGCTTTCAATACCGTCGGGAATACGTATGTGATCCTTGAGTTCAATCATATCTGTAAGATCAACTTCCTTGATATTGCAGAAGTTGAAGCTTCAGGCGACAATGGTGTTACATGGGTAAAACTGACAGGGTCCAATTATCTTGGAACTTCCACTTTTGCCTCGAATGGCGCCCGCTTCGGGCCCAACGTTTATGGTCTGGACTGGTATCCGCAGAATAATCTTGAAATTCCAACCAGCGCCTGGTTCAAGAGTGAGGTTTTTGACGTCAGTGCCATTTGTGCAGATAAAACTCAGGCCAAGATCCGGTTTAAATTATCAGACGGGGGTGGCTTGGCAAACAATCCTGAATATGGCTGGGTCATTGACGACATTAAGGTCACCGCAGCCTTATCAGAGCTTACACCGCCTACCATTAATTCCTTCCTGCCTGTTTACAACGGAAATATCTTTAATACCGGCCCTTACAACTTCACCGCCAATATTACTGATGTCAGCGGCATTTACCGTGCTTATATTCCTTTCACCCGTAATGGGATTCCGGACACCCTGAATATGGTAGCCGGTGCCAACAACAACTTTTCTGTCACCATGCCCAAGGTGAGTCATCTTGACAATATTTGCTACAAACTGGTGGCCATTGACAACTCCCTTTCCCGCAATACAGCCTATTCACCTCAGCTTGGCCAGCATTGCTTCACCGCCAGCTCCCAGGAGGCCTCCATTATTGCTGTGACTTCGCCCAATACCGCATGTGGATTAGGACTGGAACCTGTCACGATTCAGATCAAGAACAATAGTGCAGACACCATCGAGGGCAATCTCTGGGCCAGCTACTACATCGTCGGGAAGCAGGATACTGTAACGGAATATATTAACACACCTATTCTGCCCAACCAGGTACTCAACTATACTTTCGACAGTCTGGCTGATGTGTCCACGGTCAGTGGAGATATCCTCTATACCATTCAGACATTCATCAAACTGTTGGGAGACCCGACACCTGGTAATGATGGGATGCAGAAGAGCTTTTACAGCGGCTTTGTACCTCCGCCACCGGCCATCAACGACACCATTAGCATCGCCTATGGTACCAGTGTGGTGTTAAACGCCATTTCCCCGGTAACCGTGAAATGGTACACCGATTCCGCCGCCACCAATCTGTTCCATACAGGTCCATCCTATACCACGCCTATTCTTTTCAGCTCAGTCAACTATTATGTTCGTGCTCAATCAGGCCAGCTGCAGTGCCTTTCCCCTGTCAAGCGTGTGCATATAGCTGTTGGCTCAGCTCCGCCATGGGATGGCGCATTGACGGCCATGATCACGCCGGTTTCATCCATTTTCAAGACAGCCAACGAGACGGTGAAAGTAAAGCTGATGAGTTTCGGGGTGGATACCGTGGGCAATTTCCCTGTCTATTACACAATTAACGGCGGTGCGCCGGTGATGCAGATGTTTACCGGCTATCTGGCACCTGGTGACAGTACTTTCTTTACTTTCACCCAGAAGGCAGATCTTTCTGTTCCGGGTTCATACCTTTTCAAGACTTATATTTCGGTGCCTGGTGACATCACCAAGCAGAACGACACAATTACCACAAACATCGTTCACATCGTGCCCAATTATTGCCAGTCATATGCTGTCAATGGTGGTGTTGGTTCCGATATTGGCAATGTGACGTTCAGCAACCTGAACAATGGGGTATCTACCCCCACCACTAATAACCCCAATGCCAACGGCAGTTATGAGGACTATACCAACCTGCCGCCGGTTCAGCTTGCTATCAATTTGACTTATCCTTTGACAGTCAGAAAGATAAACAAGGGAAGCAGCAATAATCAGAGCGTCATTAAGGTCTGGATAGACTACAACAGAAACGGAATCTTTGAAAACCCGGGAGAGATGGTCATGAACGCAACAACCGGTTTTGCAAATTATTTCGTCACGACTAATGTCACGGTGCCTTCGACGGTTGTACCAGGGTTGACACGTATGCGCGTGGTGATGACTGAGACAACCAACGCCAGCACGGTTACACCGTGTAATCCTTACGCACAGGGAGAGACAGAGGACTATCATGTCAATATGTATGAGCAGATCCCGTTTGACGGAGGTGTTACGACTGTGACTGCTCCTGGCGCGCTGGTACCTGAGGCCTCCTCTCAGGCTGTTACCGTCATCATTAAAAACTATGGCTTAGATACACTAACGAGCATGCAGGTGGGTTATGTTCACAACAACAATCCTGCTGTTACAATCCCCTGGACGGGAACACTCGCACCAAATGCCACCACGCTTGTGACGCTACCCAACCTGACAGTAGCGGGCGGCAACAATACCGTATGTGGGTTTACCGTGGTTAATGGCGATATCAATTTTGGGAATGACCAGACATGCAAGCCTTTCTACGGTGATCCGTTGCAGAATGCTCAGGCTATTTCGATGCCCAATCCTTCAGCCACTGGCTGCTTCGTTGCCCATGAACCGGTGACCATTAAGATCAAGAACGTGGGGCTCAATGCCATTAGTGGGGGACTGACGGCAAGCTACCGCATCAAGGGTCAGACGGCTGTTGTGACCGAAACCGTTTCAGCCACCATCAATCCCAATCAGACTTACGATTACACCTTCAACCAATTGGCAGATCTTACAGCTTACATCAAGGACACGATCTGGACCATCTATTCATGGACGAACCTGGTTGGTGACTTTGAGAAACATAATGATACAACATTTAGGACAGTAGAAGCATTATATAGCCCTCCTGTGCCTGTCGTAAGCAATGTCACAATTCCTTATGCCACAACAGCTACCCTGACAGCATTGTCGCCTGATACCATCTTCTGGTATAAGACCCAAACGGCCCAGGATGAAATTGGATCAGGGCCTACCTATACAACACCCATACTTTATGGCCAGGAAGTGTATTGGGTTGAAGCTCAGGCTGACGGAGGAGCTGAATCGGTGCAGGTTGGAACCGGAACAACGACGCAAAACTTAATTCCATTCTACTACAACTATGATTATGGTTGGTCAGCCATGATCTTTACTGCATCTGAACTCAATATCGACGGCAATATCGATACGGTCTCCTTCTACGTGACGACCACGATGAGTAACTATACGCATAACGGACAGAAGTTGTACCTGGGACATACAACAGCTTCCAGTTTCACGGATGCCAATATGCCTTCTACAACCAATATGGTCAAGGTTTATGATGGTAATTTGCCGGTACCCGGGCCGGGCTGGATGCATGTGTTGCTTCAAACTCCCTTTGATTACAACGGAACAGATAACCTGTTGGTTTACTGGGAAAATCATGAAGGATCGTATATCGGAAACCCCACTATTACTTTCCGGCATACCCCCACAACCGTCAACAGGGCAAAATACAAATACCAGGATGGTTCATTCCCCACCAGTGCCGGTACACTCACCCTGAACCGGCCTAATGCCAGGTTTGGAGGATCAGGCGGAGGCTGTCCCAGTCCCAGGGTACCGGATACCGTATTTGTTACAGGCGTTCCTCCCTATGACGGCGCAGTCCTGAAGCTGGCAGCGCCCAATACGGCCGTTAACCTGCCCGGCAACGCACCTGTTAGCATACTGATCAAGAATTATGGAACCCAGGCCATCAGCAATTTTAGCGTAAGCTATCAGATCAACGGCGGGGTCATCAATACGGATGTTATCAGTGCGACCCTGCAACAGGGCGACACCTTACTGCACACCTTCTCGACCACTGCTGATTTACAGTTATATGGTAACTATAATTTCAAGACATGGATATCTGTCAATGGGGATGCAACGCCGGTAAATGATACGATCCTGAAACTGGTCAGAAACCTAATCCCTCCGTATTGTTTGTCATATGCAACCATCCCCTTAACTTATGACGACATTGGCAATGTAACGATCAGCAATCTGAATAACGGGAATCCACTACCGTCAACCAACAACCAGAATGCCAATGCAGGTTACACCGATTATACCAACCTGCCTCCTGTGTTGCTGTCTCCGGGTGTTCCCTACCCCATCTCCATCAGCAGGATATCTGCCTCAACCCTGGCTTCCAATGTGGCGGTAAAAGTCTATATTGACTACAACCGCAGCGGCACCTTTGACATTCTGCCCTCTTCAGAAATTGCATTCACTGCCACTTTCTCTTCAACCACCATGGCCACTGTGACCGGGACTGTGATCGTACCGCTGACAGCCATGACGGGACAAACGGTGATGCGCGTGGTGCTGGACCGCAGTGGAGCTGCACCTCCATGTGGGACATACAGCTATGGTGAAACGGAAGATTATCTCGTACACATCATGCCGCTTATTCCATTTGATGCCGGGGTAACGCAGATAATACAGCCTTCCGGGTTAGCTGATTTCGGCACTTCTACGCCTGTTCAGGTTAAGGTTCAGAATTTCGGGACAACCGCGCTCAACAACCTCAACATTGCCTATACTGTGAACGGTGGAAGCCCAATTCTGTATAATTACCTGCAACCACTTGCCCCCCAGGCAACGGCGAATGTGATGCTGCCTTTCCATATTTATGTTGAAGGAAACAACCGTATTTGTGCATATACCATTGTGCCTGGCGACAGCAATGTCTTTAATGATATGCGATGTGTAGATGTGTACGCAAGGTTTACGACGGATGTTCCGTATTTCACCAATTTTGAGGGACAGGAATCTCACTTCTGGCCAGATTCAGTCCCTAATCAGTGGCAACGTGGTATTCCATCCGGTAATGTCATCGCAAGCGCCTATTCTTCTCCCAACGCATGGGTGACCCGTCTGGACGGGCCTTATGCGCACAATGGAACCAATTTCCTTTACACCCCCATGTTCAACCATTTGGTGAAAGGACTCGATTCGCTCAGGTTCTATCATCAGGTGCATACCAACAGCGGCAAAGATGGCGGCGCCATTCAATACAAGAGTATCATGGGATGGAAGCTCCTGGGCTCACAGGGCGATCCCAAGGCCGTAAACTGGTACAATTCTCCTATGGGAATCTGGACAGGCCAGGGTGGTGGTCCGGGCTGGCGTTATTCCGCTTACGGGCTCAAGGGCATCAACGATATGGCTGAACCCACACAATTGCGCTTCCTGTTCTTCACAACTGAAAACAATACTGCAAACTGGGAAGGTTGGGCCATCGATAATTTTGAACTGACCATTCCGATCATTCCTTTCGACGCAGGTGTGGTGGAAATTCTTGCGCCTACGAATCCGGTAACTATTGGCACACCGATGAGCGTTCAGGTGAGGGTAGCGAATTTCGGACATGACACCCTGACTCAAATACCACTCAGGTATAAGGTAAACGGTGCCACGGTCGCATCCGGGCTCTGGACCGGCGTGGTAGCTCCCGGAGATACTGTGTTGTACACCTTCAGTCCTATGGCTACACCATTGAAGGATTTCACCTTATGTGTATTTACGCAGGTAACCGGTGACATTAATCTATACAACAACACAACATGTGATACCTTCTATGTGATTCCTGCAACTTATGACCTGGCCGTTACAGAAATAGTTACGCCCCGGGATACAACGATTCACAACCTTACTGCCAATGTAAGTGCATGGGTTAAGAATATGGGACTCACTGCTGTCACAAGCTTTGACATTGAATATACCGTTGCCGGCCAGGTGAAGGCTTCTGAGACGTGGTCAGATGCCAATGGACTTGCACCTGGAGATTCGGTGCTGTATAGTTTCACAACCCCTTATCAGCACGATTTCATCGGGTATTATTACCTATGTGTCAAAGCTATTTATCCTCAGGATGGTTACGCCTTCAATGATGAACTGTGCTACATCCTGGAGGAGGTGTATACAGAGATCACTGAAACTGACCTTGAGGGATATCAACTGGGACAGAACATTCCGAATCCGGCGCGTACAACGACCTTAATTCCGTTCAGTCTGCCTTCTTATGGCGAGGTTGTTTTTACCGTTATGAACTATATGGGACAGACGGTGTATACAGAGCGGATGAACAAGGGGGCCGGTCAGCACCAGCTGAGGGTTGATGCAAGCCAATGGCCTGCCGGGGTATATTTCTACTCAGTGGAATACAAAGACCGTAAACTTGCGCGCAAGATGATCATTGAATAATCCTGATCCGCGCATCTAGAACCTTGAAACCACCCGGGCTGCCGGGTGGTTTTTTTTAGCCTCCGCTCATCAGGTGGATCACATCAAGCTGGTCGCCATCATGGATCAGTGTCTGTTCATAGTCTTCCTTACGGATCAGCTTTCCATTCAGCTTTACAACGAGCATTTTAAAGGTAAAGCGCTTGTTATCCAGTAATTCACGGATCGTCATTGAATCGGCGGCAAAGTTGGCCGGCTGGTTATTAAGGGTGATATTCATCATTCTTCATTCAATAATATCGCAAGGACGACATCGGCCTGCATATGTGATACGATTCCGACCCGGGGAGCCAGTGGTGGCTGGACTTCTGAAACCTCAGAGATGCCATCACCACACAGGATCAGGTTATCCCAGCGCCGTACCCTGAGGGCTTCCAGCTTTCCGTAACCAGCCAGTCCCACCCCTCCTACCAAAGGTATATGGGCTAAATCAAGGGCAGCGGCTGTGATCAACATTTCCTTCATTTCAGCCAGGTCAAACGCCTCCACGATCACATCACAGGCACTGAAAAGCGTGACCACATTCTCTGATGTAATCCTGAGATCATGGGCTTCAATCACAAGATCCGGATTGATGCGCAAGAGATTTTCTTTCAAGGCATCGACTTTCTTCATCCCGATCTGATCCCGGAAATAATACTGGCGGTTGAGGTTGGATTCACTGACGACATCATAATCCGCGATGACCAGATGTCCCAGTCCGCACCTCACTAGCGCAACAGCACAATTAGAACCCAATCCACCGGCTCCGGCGATGCCTACCGTCTTGTTATTCAACCGCTGTTTTACATCCTCAAATCGCATGTATTCTCAATCTCAGGTATGCAAAAATAAGGTAAATGAAAAACATCTTCTTCTGTTTAAGGCAGAGAGCACTGTACTTTGTTCATTTCGGAAACTACCCTGTAATTTTTACCCCTTCTAAATAAACAGGCATTCGCTTGAGATTGACGTCAATGTCATACTTATATCTTCATTTCTACCGATATGCATAGACTTGCATATTGCTGAAAACAAGCCTTTTTCCTCCAGGATTAGGCTGATTTTGGTTAGTTTTGCTAACCCTGATTCTGATACCATATTATTTCACATATGAACGTAGAAGCTTTAAAATCGAGCCATGTCCTGCTGAAAGAATGGAAGTACGAGATTACACCACTCTATCGCGGATATACAGACAAGATCCTTTATATCAATTTGTCTGATAAAGTCATTCGCGCCAAGGACGTACCAGCGCAGATGAAGGAGAAATTCATCGGCGGACGCGGTTACGGACTGCGGCTTTTATGGGATGCGACGACACCGGAAACCAAATGGAATGATCCGGAGAACGAGCTTATCATATCCGGAGGTCCGATCTGCGGGATTACCCAGTATTCGGGAGCCGGCAAGTCCATCGTTGTCGGGATTTCGCCCCAGACAGACCAGGCCATGGACAGTAATGTGGGCGGATTCTTCGGTCCGTTCCTGAAATTCTCCGGCTTCGATGCGATCGAGATTCAGGGCAAGGCAGAACGCGACATCCTGATCTACGTGGATGGTGTCAAGGGCATTGTCCGGATTGAAGAGGTAAGCGACGAGGCCATGGACAGCCATATCCTGGCTGAGCAGTTGACCGAGATGTATGCCGATGATGAGAAAGACAAGATGAATATCGGTGTTGTAAGTGCCGGTGCAGCCGCAGGAAACAGCCTCATTGGGATGCTGAACTTCAGCTTCTACGACAAGAAACGCAAGAAAGTCAGGCTGAAACAGGCAGGTCGTGGTGGATTAGGAACCATCTTCCGGGACAAGAATATCCGGGCCCTGGTCGCCAAGGTACCAGGAATCAGCGGCAATGCCAATAATGTTGTGGACCTGGATGCTATCCGTGAACGCGGCCGCAGGTTCAATACTGAAATGCGCGAGCTGGATGACCAGCAGTGCGAAATGCGCACCAAGGGCACGGCTCACCTCACCAATATCATGAATGATTACGACCTGCTGCCTGTCCATAACTTCAAATACGGAAGCCACCCTGATGCAGACCTGATCCATTCGGAAGTATGGAAAGAACGCTTCACCCAGGGCATCCCGGATGGCTGCTGGATTGGCTGCAATATGGCCTGTGCGAAAGGGGTGGATGATTTTGTACTCAAGTCGGGTCCATACAAGGGACAGGCCGTCATTGTCGACGGGCCAGAATACGAGAATGCAGCAGGCCTCGGGTCAAATTGCGGAATCTTTGATCCGGATTATATCATTGAAGCCAATTTCTATTGCGATACCTACGGAATTTGTACAATTACATGGGGAACCCTCATGGCATTTGTCATGGAGTGCTACGAAAACGGCATTTTAAACAAGGAGCGTACAGGTGGGCTGGAGCTGAATTTTGGAAATGCAGAAGCCGCATTGGAGCTGATGCACCAGGTGGCCCGTGGGGAAGGATTTGGAAAGATCGCGGGACAAGGCACGCGCAAAATGAAAGCGATTTTCGTCGAAAATGGCTGGGGCGATCCCCAGTTCCTGCAGGATATTGCCATGGAGAACAAGGGTCTGGAATATTCGCAGTACGTCTCCAAGGAAAGTCTGGCCCAACAGGGTGGTTATGCCCTTACGAACAAAGGCCCCCAGCATGATGAGGCCTGGCTGATTTTCATGGATATGGTGAACAACCGCATCCCTACCTTCGAGGACAAGGCGGAAGCCCTGCATTATTTCCCTATGTTCCGCACCTGGTTCAGTCTGGTTGGCCTGTGCAAATTGCCATGGAATGATGTGGAGCCCGTGAGCAATGCCGAATCGGATGAACCGGCCAAGGTACCTGAGCATGTCGACAACTATGTCACCATTTACAAAGCTGTCACGGGTAAAGATTTTGACAAGCATGAGCTGATCCGGATGTCGGAGCGGGTTTATAACTTCCAGCGTATTTTCAATATCCGCCGTGGTTTTGGATTGCGCAAGCATGATGCTCAGGCCTACCGGGCTGCCGGACCTGTAACCGCAGAAGAATACGAATCAAGGGCTGAAAGGTATGACACCCAGATAAAGGAAGTGCTTGGCCTGGATCCTGACAAGATGACGCTGGAGCAGAAGATGGCTGAGCTCAGGAAGTACCGTGAAGGACGGTATGAGCAGCTTCTGGATGCCGTTTACAAACGCCGTGGATGGAACAAAAACGGCGTTCCGACCATCGAGCATTTGAAGAACATCGGCATGGATCTCCCTGAACTGATCGAAGTGGTTGCCCCACTTCAATAAACCAATCTACTGTGCAGGATTAAAGGCCATTCTGAAAGGAGTGGCCTTTTTCTGTTTTACATCAGCCATCTTTCGGCGCTCGCAAGGTCAGCCGGATCAAAAGCGATGACCGACAGATCTTTCTTCTCCCAGGCTGCGTTGAACATCCTGGTACGGCCAATCTGGTCCCACCAGCTACCTGTAAGCGTTGAGGATTCATGGATATGACCATGCAGACTAAGGTAAGGCTGCCGGTTCCGGATGAAGCGCTCGATGGCCATACTGCCGACATGGACATCGAGGGGGACATGGTCCACGAACTGGTTATCCAGGGCTGCCCTGTCGAGGCGTGTCTTATAGGGAGGTGAATGGAAAAGCAGGATAGCTTTGTCCATATCCAGATGCGAGGTCAGGTTTTCCAGGTCAGCAGCGATGGTGCTGTATTCTGTATCATATGCGGCGTGAATGCTGCGGTAG
>Ga0208462_1001034_pt1 | contig 21224 bp, 13 predicted proteins | sample AD_SCU001_MetaG_FD_184452 | JGI IMG/M metagenome (GOLD analysis project Ga0208462, IMG submission 184452) | Active sludge microbial communities of municipal wastewater-treating anaerobic digesters from China - AD_SCU001_MetaG (SPAdes) (version 2) | ecosystem: Engineered > Bioreactor > Anaerobic...
GGCGCAGCGCGTGGCGAACGTCATCAAGTTTTTGCAGATATCTAAAGAGCTCGACGAGCTCGGTACGAGCCTGAGGGAGTTCTCGAGGAACGTGGTCGTCTATGTCGAGGAGTCGCAGGAGGGCGAGGCCTCTCTGGAGAACGAGAAGAGCGACAGCGTGAAGATCATGACGGTGCACCAGTCGAAGGGGCTTGAGTTTCCGGTCGTGATAGTCGCCGAGATGACGGAGTCTCCGAAGAAGGACCGCCCGGGGCTGCTCTTCGATTCGCAGTCGAGGAGTTTCGCGGTGTACTGCGAAAAGATAGGCGACGCCCGGCTGGAAGAGTGGAAAAAACTCGAAGAGAGAAAGCAGGCCGAGGAAGAAAAGAGGACGCTGTACGTCGCCCTTACGAGGGCGAGGGAGGTCCTCGTGATGAACGTCGATGGGAGTGTGGTAGAAAAGAAGAAGGCTTCACAGACGAGCGAGGAAGCCAACAACTGGACGCATTTCTTCATAGACGGCCTCTTCGACGCCGAGACCGGGGTGATGGACGAAAGCCTGAACGGTCTGGCGAAGAAGGTTTCGGTAGGAAAGAGGGAAAAGGGCGGGACCCGGGAAGAAGGGGAGCGGATTTCCTGGGAGGAGCCTCCGGCGGAGTACCTTTCGCCGACCGGTCACCGGAAGTTCGTGAAGAGGCTCTCGCCGACGACCATGCAGCCCGATAAGCGTGCCGAAAGGAGTCTCTCCTTCGAGACGGAAGAGGGGGAAGAGATGGCGGCTAACGTCAGGGGCATCTACGTCCACGCCATACTCGAAAAGCTCGACAACACCCGTGACGGAAGCCTCTCGAGCATCCTGGAAGGGGCGGCGGCGCGACCGGCGGCCGAGGTCCCCGAAGAAGAGGCCGGGATCATAATCGCCTCGCTCAAGGGACTCGCGGACCACCCGCTTATAAGGGAGATAGAAGACTCGCAGGCCTGTTACAGCGAGCGGACCTTCGAGCGCGCTTTCGACGGTTTCACGCTGAGAGGGGTGATCGACAAACTGTACAGGACGCCCGAAGGCTGGAAGATCGCCGACTTCAAGTACGCCGAAAAGAGAGCCGACTCGCTCGAAGGATACAGGTTCCAGATGGAGTTTTATCTCTATCTGCTGGAAAAAATGCTCGCCCCGGTCTGCGCGAAGATACTCTTCCTGAAGGACGGCCAGACCGAGACGGTCGCGCCGAAGGACGGGAGGGAGTTCGAAGAGAGACTCAAGGCGTTGCTGAAGAGGGGGGGATGAGCCTTGGCCGACACCAAGCCTTTACAGATCACTACCGCGAACGGTGACGAACTCGTCTTCGTGGAAGGCGGGAGTTTCGTCATGGGAGAACTTGAAGGCTCTGAAAGCCCCGCTCACAGAGTCAACCTGACTTACGACCTCTACGTAGGCAAGTACCCGGTCACCTTCGAGGAGTACGACAGATACTGCGACGCGACAGAGTATTCCGGTCCGGACGACGAGGGCTGGGGCAGGGGAAGAAGACCGGTGATGAACCTGGCCTGGCCCCAGGCGATCGAGTACTGCAACTGGTTGAGCGAAAGGGAAGGTCTCCCTGCGGCCTATCATGTCGACGGGAACCTGCTCGACGAAAATGGGAGAAAGACAAACGACTTGTTGAGAGTCAGGGGATACAGACTGCCGACGGAGGCCGAATGGGAGTATGCCGCCCGCGGAGGCAAGAAGAGCAGAGGATACAGATACTCGGGTTCAAACGATCCCGATTCCGTCGCCTGGTACGAGGGCAACTCGCAGTCGGCGACGCAGGAAGTCGGCATGAAGGCGCCCAACGAGCTCGGACTCTACGATATGTCGGGAAACGTATGGGAGTGGTGCTCGGACCGGAGCCTGGGGTACTCCGACAGGGAAGAGACGAATCCCCACAATATAGCCGGTTACAAACGCGTGATCCGCGGCGGCTGCTGGTTCAGCCCCGCCGAAAACGTCCGCGTGGCCTGCCGCGAAGATTCGGAGCCTGTCGGTCTGTACAACGGCGTCGGGTTCAGGATCTGCAGGATCTCTTCCACCGGGAAGGTCGAGATAGACACTCGCGGGTCGGACGGGCCGTTACCGGTCATGGAGTTTGTGGAAAGAGGCAGTTTCAGAATGGGCAGCGCCCTCGCCGGCGCTCTTTTAGATGAAGAACCTGTCCACGGGGTCGCTCTCTCCTACGACTTCCACATGGGCAGGTATGAAGTGACGTTCGGCGAGTATGACGCCTTCTGCACCGCCACAGGGAGGCAATTGCCTCCGGACGAGGGCTGGGGAAGAGGCTCGCGGCCTGTGATAAACGTCACCTGGTGGGGCGCGGTGGAATACTGCAACTGGCTTAGCGAGAGAGAAGGTCTGCGCCCGGCCTACGACGACGGTAACCTGCTCGACTCAAGCGGCCGGAAAACGACCGACGTTTCGACCGTCGCCGGATACAGACTGCCGACGGAGGCCGAATGGGAGTATGCCGCCCGCGGAGGCAAGAAGGGCAGGGGATATAAATATTCCGGCAGCGACGATATAGACGAGGTCGCCTGGTACGGGGACAACTCGCGGTCGACGACGCAGGAAGTAGGCAGAAAGGCGCCCAACGAGCTCGGACTCTACGACATGTCGGGAAACGTATGGGAGTGGTGTTCCGACTGGTACTCCCACGATTACTACGGCCAAAGCCCGGGGGTAAACCCTTATAACGATTTGATCGATCTGGAGCGTGTGATGCGCGGGGGCAGCGCCGGCCTGGACCCGACGTGCGCGCGGGTAACGTCGCGGGAATCTCTGGAGCCTTCCGCCGCGGGTAACGGCGTAGGATTCAGGATCTGCAGGACGGCGATAAAGTAGGCTTGAAAAACAGGGACTGCATTTTTAGTAAGAGCGGTTCCTCGTTCCAGGGCTAGGAGCTTTGTTCTTCGTTCCGACGCTTCGCGTCCAGGTTCACTGGTAAGACTGAGGTCAGAGGATAGAGGTGAGAGGTGAGAAGAGCGTTAAGAGCCGTCCTTGGGGACCTGAGGTTAGAAGTCAGAGGTCGGAAGAGCGAAAAGATCTCGATCTTCTTACCTCTAACCTCATAACTCTCACCTCTGATCCACCTCCCCGCTACAAAGAGCGAGTTTCCTTTCCGAACAGTCCGCTCAGTCTCTTTTCCTCACGATATCGGGTATCATGATCTCTTCGAGGATGGGCGCGACCGACCTGCTCATGTAGACGGAGCGTCCCGCCTCTCTCCTGGTGTGCCTCCCCATGGGGCTTCGAAGGATATCGAAGAGTTTGCGGGGATCGTAGCCGTCCTTTACCCGCAACGCCAGCAGGCCGGTCCCCGGTATGACACGGAAGCCTTCCGGCATTTCGCCCACGATGGCCATGTCGTCCCGGCCGGGAAACGCCGGGAGGAGTATGTCGAACTCCCGTAGGAGGTTCAGATCGTCTTCCCTGAAGACCTCACTCGTTTCGCGACCGATCGCTTCCATATTTACGACACCGTTTTTATCGGCAGTGTAGCTGTCGAGGCGATAGTATCTTTCACCCCTCACGCCTTCGATCAGGTCCGCGACCTCGCCTAGCTTTATCATGGGAGCCTCGAGCAATTCGGCATAATCGAGCGCAGTCGTCGACTCGCCCGTGGAGTTCACCGCATAACCGTACGGGCTTATATCGTAGCCGTTCTCGATTATCCTGTCGGTCGAGACTATGCCCGCGGTGCCGGGCCTGTTCTTCCATTCGCCGTAAAGATCCGTCACCGAATCGAGCCACCGCGACTGGTCCGCGAGCGACGACCAGTTTTCCGCGCTCTCCCTCTCCGGGACGGCGATGAAGACCTTTCCCTTTCTCCCCGCAGGCTTATTCCTGTTTATCACCAGTATGGACTTCCGCTCGCCGCCCGAGCATACGAGACTTCCGGGGAGCGCTATGACCGCTTCCAGCAGGTCGCCGTCCACGATCGACCGCAGGGCTTCGGGGATCTTGCAGCTGTCGATCAGGCTGACCAGCTTTCCGGAAGGTTTTGTCGCTTCGAGGCCGTGGCCGATATACTCCCACTGGCTCCCCGGCTCTCTCGCGATCTCGAGCTCTCCCATGGAAAAGTGTCCTGTATTCAGCCGGAGATGTATTATTCTCTCGGCCGACGGCGGTTCTATGACGACTCTGTCGTAGAGGGCATTATCGGTGAGAGAGGCGTTCGCGGGTCTGAAGAGCGGCTCTCCCCGCTTGAGGTTCACGGTGTTTACCCCCAGGATGGCCAGCGCCGTCTTGCCTACCCTGTGCCTGAAGGGGTCCGTTTCCAGCCCGGCGAAATCCGTGTTCTCCAAACCCTCCTTCTTGAATATGCTGTATATCACCCGCCCATAGTTGAGCGCCGGATCGTAGACGCTCAATCCCGGCTTCAAATCGAGCAGCTTCGCCATGGCCTCGACGACAGGCATGGCCACGGCCGCGTCGGGATCGACCAGCCCCAGATCGATCGAGAGCGAGAACAAGGTGTTGTAAATGTCCCCGCAGACACTGGCGATGTCGGTCATCGCCAGGCCGTCTATGAAACCGTCCGCGTAAGCGCAGGTCTTCTGAAGCGGCGCAGGGCCTTCCGTGAAGATCCAGAGGTATTTGCCCCCGTATTCGATGAACCCGTAGCCCGGATATCTGCTGATTATTTCTTTAAGAGCCTTTTCGATCAGCTCCGCCCTATCGCGGCCGCTCTTGTTGAAGAGATTGAACTCCCTGAAAATATCGAGGAAATTATCGCGGAACGAGAGCTTTCTGAGCAGCATGTTCGTCCAGAAGTACTCTATCGCCCTTTCGGAAAGGTCGCGGCCCTCTTCTGCGAGTTTTGAGAGTAGATACATGTAGTTGCGGGAAAAACTCTTCAGATCCATCTTTACCTCCTTTTGGTTTAGTCCGAACACTTGAAAAATCCCGTCAGTCTCAATTTCCTATCCCCCGGCGATCGCTTCTGGCCCAGATCCTGAAGTACTTTGCACCTATATTGAATTTCTTGACGAACTCCGTGTATTCCGGCCAGATAGGCGCCCTGTAAAACTCGCTGCGGCCTATTCCGCCGTTTATGAGGTATTCGGGCAAGGGGTTTCCCCCGTGGAAGACCGACCGCGCGAGTATCTGTCCTCTGTTGGTGAAGTTTGTCCAGTTGCAGCCGAAGGCTTCGCCGGGCTGGATTATGGCCAGGATCTTCGGAGTCATCCTGTTTTCCAGGTAAAGCGCCTGATAAGCGGCCGCGCCGTCCGCGCATATGAAGAGCAGCGAAAACCTGTATGGGTTGTGGCTTTCGTCGTACTCCTCGGTCCTCTCGAAGATGAACCATTCGGCGAAGGGCTTCTCGAAAATGTCCGAGTATTGGTCGGGTTCGTGGTATTCCCGACCGTCCGGCTCGACCCTTATCCTCCAGCCGTTCAGCGCGAGCTGGCCTTCGCTTATCGGAAGCTGCCGAAGAACTCTGTAACCTCTGAAGCCCACATTGGTGACCTCTTCCAGCAGGTTTTCCCTGCTTATCGAGTAATCGACATATACGAAGCTATAGACATTTCCCATGAAGTACTCGACCGGGTGACCGTCGTGGCCGCAGGCCGGGTAATACATAGAGTCTTTCAGTATGTTCCGGATGTCGAACTCTCCGGGGTTTCTGATCCATTCAGGCATTTCCATTGACGGTGTTTCCGTCATCAAACTAACCACTCCTCCTTATGATTTTTTGCGACCGAAATCGCTGCCTGGTAAATGGGCCGGTTATCTGTTCTTACCTCTCTACAATCGCACAAAGAGATTGTCATCGAGTGGGTAACGGGATATTGTGAGAAAGCGTCGTGCTTTGTGGAGGTGCGTGATTCGGTGAATGGACTATCCGATTAAGAAGCTACGTGAAACGCTGCCTCAGGCGGATAGAATAGCGAATGGAAGCGTTCGTGTGGGATTCGCGTTCTGGAAGTCGTCTCGAAGGCCGGTAGCGTACAACTGTTCTGGAATCGACATACACACTGGCTCTCGAAAAGGTAAAAACTACCTCGGGTTTCTCGTCTACGTACTTATTAAGAAGTAAAACCGTTTTATGACCTCTTAACCTACATAGATTCGTATTCATACTTAAATTTACAACGCTTTTTAGCTTCATGAGTTACGGATTAACTGTAATAATTATTATTTATTCATTGCGAAAAATCGTATAATCGAGTATCATCCACAACCAGAATCATCTTCTCCGAAGCGGTTGAAAGAATAACCTTCTGGATCAGCTTCTCAAGGCTCTTTCAGAAGTTAGGATAACCATTGACAAACCTGGTAAGGGTTGTATGAGCCACCTTGTTCAGAGGGTCTATATCTATTACGGAGTAGCTCACAGGTGTGAGAAGATTCATGAGTGGAAGTGATTTGGCTCATACAACCTTCATTCGAAAGGTGAATATAATGAACGATCTAGTTAAAGAGCAACTGATCAGAATAGTCCGCGAAAACGGTGAAGAAGTTCTTCTCGATCCAGTTAGAACAAAGGCATTTCTAAACGACTTATGTGGCAACAAATACAAGAGAGAAATAAACTCCATAACTTTAGCTCTTAAGGAAGGCGCGGCGGCAGAGCTGCTTAACTCTAGAAGAAACAGGACTGAAAGGTTTGCAATAGCCAGGCTGAGCAAGAATCTTGAAGAAAGCTTCGGATTCCCAAACCAGCAGACTATATGGGCTTTGGAGAGCATAGCGATAGCACTGGGGATAACAATTCAAGATGAACCCATTGATAGTGTAGAAAAAGCAGAAGAAAAAGCTCCGGAAACGAAACCGTTGGATTTAAGCAAATCACAGGTTTCGAGAAAAGAAGAGACAAAAGATGAAAAGAAAGAATCCGTCTATACCACTCCAGCAAATACAAGAAAGGCAGGCAAGAAAAGAAGAATCGGACTACGGTTGTTTGGTATGTTTGTTTTAATAACTCTTATGCTTGTCTTCATCTTGATCTCTTTGATCTCTAGAAACAAATCTCCAATGATACCAACCAATCCAAGTCCATCCGACGAAGCCACGAACCAGCCACTTGCAGTGACCCTATCCTGGGACTGCAGCGACCCGGATGGAGATTCTCTAACATATGTTGTCTATTTTGGTACAAGCAGCAATCCGCCGAAAGCATCTACTGACCAGAGTGAAAAGAGTCTAAACAGAACTAACTTATTATATGGAACAACGTACTACTGGAAGGTAGTAGCAAAAGATAGCAAAGGAACGACAACAGAAGGACCTGTATGGAGATTCACTACATCAAAGGAGAACAGAGCGCCGATTATACAATCAAATCCAAGTCCATCTGACAAAGCGACGAACCAGCCACTTGCAGTAACCCTATCTTGGGAGTGCAACGACCCAGATGGAGATTCACTCACATACGATGTATATTTTGGTACAAGCAGCAATCCGCCGAAAGTATCTGCTAACCAGAGTGGAAAGACACTGAACAGGAGCAATCTATCCGCTGAAACAACGTACTACTGGAAGGTAACGGCTAAAGACAGTAACGGAGCAACAACCGAGACGCCAATTTGGAGTTTTAGTACACACATAGACTTAACATTATACACGCCCTCGAGCATAGTCCCACCAACGGTCCTTGTAGAAAAAGGTAGCTTCACGATGGGCGACAACGATGAAGCCAGCAACGAAAAACCTACCCACAAGGTGACGTTCACGTACGACTTCTATATGGGCAAGTATGAGACTACATTCGACGAGTACGACGCTTTCCGTAGTGCTACAGGTGAGAACAAACCAAAAGACCAACACTGGGGAAGGGGAACCAGACCTGTAATCAATGTCAGCTGGAAAGATGCTATAGCCTACTGTAACTGGCTGAGTGACAAAGAGAAGCTCCCAAAGACATATGATAGCAACGGCAATTTGTTGGACAAAGATGGAAGAGTAACGATAGATCCATCAAAGGTTGTCGGATACAGGTTGCCGACAGAAGCAGAGTGGGAATACGCAGCCCGTGGCGGTAACAAGAGTAAGGGATACAAGTATTCAGGTAGCGATAACGTTAGTGACGTCACCTGGTACAAAGACAATTCAGGGAGCAAGACTCAGGAAGTGGGAAAGAAAGCACCCAACGAGCTGGGTATATACGATATGTCTGGAAATGTATGGGAGTGGTGCAGCGACTGGTATGGAGATTACTCCAGTTCGGCGCAGACGAATCCGTATAGCAACAGTGGTTCCTCCCGGGTCTTGCGTGGGGGTAGCTGGAACGACTACGCCGCGTTCACACGTGTGGCGAATCGCAGCAGCGCCTCGCCCACTTTCACGGACTACGCCCTGGGGTTCCGTATTTGCAGGACGGTGCCTTATGAAGGAGAAAACAGGCCGCCTCTTGCCCCGTACAACCCCATCCCTTCAAACGGGTCAATTGCTGGAGCAACATCGGTGACTCTAAGTTGGGACAGTTATGACCCGGATGATGATACTATGACTTACGATGTATATTTTGGTACAAGCAGCAATCCGCCAAAAGTATCTGCTAACCAGAGTGGAAAGACACTGAACAGGAGCAATCTATCCGCTGAAACAACCTACTACTGGAAGGTAACGGCTAAAGACAGTAATGGAGCAACAACTGAGAGGCCAATTTGGAGTTTTAGTACACACATAGACTTAATATTATACACGCCCTCCACTGTAGTTCCACAGATGATACTTGTCGAGAAAGGTAGCTTCACGATGGGTGACACTTGGGGCTATGGATACTATAATGAAAAACCTACCCCCAAGGTCACACTCACCTACAACTTCTATATTGGCAAGTATGAAGTGACTTTCGACAAATACGACGCTTTCTGTGAAGCTACGGACAGGAGCAAACCCGACGATAGCGGATGGGGAAGAGGAACAAGACCTGTAATAAACGTGACATGGTGGGACGCCATCGACTACTGTAACTGGTTGAATGAAAAGGAGAAGCTGCCCAAAGCGTATGACAGTAAAGGGAATCTGCTAGACAAAGACGGAAGAGTAACGACAGACCCGTCAAAGGTAGTCGGATACAGATTACCGACAGAAGCAGAGTGGGAATACGCAGCCCGTGGCGGTAACAAGAGTAAGGGATACAAGTATTCAGGTAGCGATAACGTTAGTGACGTCGCCTGGTATTCAGGGAGCAAGACTCAGGAAGTGGGAAAGAAAGCACCCAACGAGCTGGGTATCTACGATATGTCCGGGAACGTATATGAATGGTGCAGTGACTGGTATGATTCATACTCTTTTTGGGCAAAGACGAATCCGTATAACAATAGTGGTTCCGACCGGGTGCTTCGTGGCGGCAGCTGGTACAACGTTGCGGCTAACGTACGGGTAGCGTATCGCGACAGCGTCTCGCCCACTTACACGAACTACAGCCTGGGCTTTCGTATTTGCAGGACGGTGCCCTGATTACACTTTAGCCTTTTTACATTTTTACCCTTTGCTGCGGCTTCGAGCGCCGGGCACGGAGTAGCCCACAGGCGTGAGAAGACTCAGATTCAGATAGACAGGAGTGATCGTCTTGAACAATGAAGCGAGGAAACAGCTGATTGAGGTAGTGAAGAGGTACGGGATCAAAATACTTGACGAACCGAGGAAAGTAGAAGGGTTGCTTAAGGACTTCTGCGGAGACTGCAAGAAGGAGATATTCAGTATAGTCAACGCTCTGAAAGAAAGAGCGGGAAATGATCTTATGAATTCTAGCAAAAGCAACACTGTAAAAATAACCATCGGGAGATTGAGTTCGAAAATGCAGAGCGATCTGGGGATGTCGGAAGAAGTTGCAGTCTGGTCTATTGAGAGCATAGCGATAGCACTGGGGATAATGAGCGAGAAGGAAGCTATAGGGGCCAGGAAAGCTCAAGTCGAACAGAAGCCTGTGGAGACAAAGACGGGAGCAACTTACCGTCAGGATAGCAGAGAAAGCGAGATAAAGACGTCTAACGGAGACGAACTCATCTATGTAGAAGGCGGGAGCTTCGTTATGGGCGACACCTGGGGAGATGGTGACAGTGACGAGAAACCGACTCACAAGGTAGAGCTGACATATGACTTCTACATAGGCAAGTATCCAGTGACATTCGAAGAATATGACAGGTACTGCAGTGAGACTGGAGCAACGAAACCATATGTTTGGAATTGGGGAAGGGGAAGAAGGCCGGTAATACGTGTGAGCTGGTTTGATGCAATAGGTTACTGCGATTGGTTGAGTGATGTAGAGGGATTAGCCAGAGCATATGACAATGCAGGGAACCTAATAGATTCGAGAGGTAATGAAACGATCGATACTTCAAAAGTAAAGGGATACAGGTTACTGACTGAAGCTGAATGGGAATACGCTGCAAGGGGTGGAAAGAAGAGCAGGAGAAATAAGTATGCCGGGTCGAACAATCCCGACGAAGTTGCCTGGTACACTTCAAACTCTAGACATAAGACGCAAGAAGTCGGGAAGAAGGCACCAAACGAGCTGGGGATCTACGATATGTCTGGAAACGTGTGGGAGTGGTGCAGTGACTGGTATGGAAACTACTCAAGCTCGGCGCAGACGAATCCGTATAACAACAGTGGTTCGGGCCGGGTGGGTCGTGGCGGCGGCTGGGGCGACGATGCGGCTGGCACGCGTGTGGCGGGTCGCGGCTACGACTCGCCCTCTCGCGCGTACTACTACCTGGGCTTTCGTATTTGCAGGACGGTGTTCTGATTACACTTTAGCCTTTTTACATTTTTATCCTTTGCTGCGGCTTAGAGCGCCGGGCACGGAGTAGCCCGTAAGCGCGAGGAGACGCAGATTAAAATAAACAGGAGTGATCGTCTTGAACAATGAAGCGAGGAAACAGCTGATTGAGATAGTGAAGAGGTACGGGATCAAAATACTTGACGAACCGAGGAAAGTAGAAGGTTTGCTTAAGGACTTCTGCGGAGACTGCAAGAAGGAGATATTCAGTATAGTAAGCGGCTTGAAAGAAGGGGCATCGACAGAGCTTCTCAATAGTAGTAAGAGTGGAACACAGAAATTCGTTATAGGGAGGCTATTCCAGAGATTGCAGGACAACTACGCAATGACAGAAGAAGCATCAATCTGGGCAGTCGAGAGCATAGCGATAGCGCTGGGGATAATAAGCGAAAAAGAAGCGACAGGAGTCAGAAGAGCTCAAGTCGAACGGAAGCCTGCAGAGACAGGAGCAACTTACCGTCAGGATAACAGAGAAAGCGAGATAAAGACGTCTAACGGAGATGAACTCATCTATGTAGAAGGCGAGGTCTTCATTATGGGAGATACCTGGAGAGATGATTATTATGATGAAAAACCAACACACAGAGTAGAGCTCACATATGACTTCTATGTTGGAAAGTATCCTGTGACATTTGAAGAATATGACAGGTACTGTGGAGAGACTGGGGCAAAAAAGCCATATGATGAAGGCTGGGGAAGAGGAAGAAGGCCGGTAATAAATGTTAGCTGGTTCGATGCCATTGAGTATTGTAAATGGCTTAGTGAAAAGGAAGGATTTCCGATAGCCTACTACGGAGACGGAAGCCTATTGGACGAGAACGGAAGAAAGACAGAGGACATAACTAGAGTCAAGGGATACAGGTTACTGACTGAAGCGGAATGGGAATACGCTGCAAGGGGCGGGAACAAGAGCATGGGGTACAAATACTCGGGATCTAGCAGCCCTGATTCAGTTGCCTGGTATGAAAGCAACTCTGGAAGCAAGACGCAAGAAGTGGGGCATAAGAAGAGTAATGAACTGGAATTGTATGACATGAGTGGGAATGTATGGGAATGGTGCAGCGACTGGTATGGTTCGTATTCCAGTTTGGCACAAACGAATCCGTACAATAACAGTGGTTCCCGCCGGGTGCTTCGTGGCGGCAGCTGGTTCAACAATGCGACTGACACACGTGTGGCGATTCGCAGCGACTACTCGCCCACTGGCACGTACAACTTCCTGGGCTTTCGTATTTGCAGGACGGTGCCCTGATTACACTTTAGCTTTTTTACATTTTTACCCTTTGCTGCGTCTGCGAGCGCCGGGGCGTGATAAAACGCAGAAGATATCAAAGGTTTTGTGGCTTCAAATATGGTTCCTACACTACAAGAAAGGGTGAAAAAAACACTGGCGACTATAAAGAGGTCACAGACATTATTCATGAAAAGCAGATACTATCTCAAACTGAAAATCTCGAAATACTTCTCAAATATAGATCGCAATAAATATGCGAAGAAACAAGTAAGGCAAAAGAAAGAAAAGGACTTAACTGTGTATGGGGTATTTTTATGGCGAAGCATACATAATAGACTCGGCATTGATAAATGGTATCACCAGTCAGAAACTTAAACTCACATAAGTAAATATTCCTTTGTGTAGAATGTAACAAGTGGTATATTAGTCGTATGAGTGCATTGCACTTAATCTTATCTGCCGAATACCTTTGACAGAGACAGTTGCAGACCTGAGCGATGCACCCTTTGCTGGGGGTGTGATTGTGAACGGGGTAATTCTTGTGGGGGTTCTTACATTTTTTTTGACTGTTTTAACAACTGTATCTGCGTATGTGGTTGGAACCCTGTATTTTCCAGGAGATATCATAGCTGAAAGATTAGCAAAAACCTCCCGCTTCTCGAGAAAACCGGCTTACCGGGCAACTGGACTTGGCTTGTCTGTATTAGCAGCTCTTGCTTTCTTCTTGGTAATGGAAAACAGAAACATTGAGAATTACAGGATTCAATTATTCAATAGGCTCGATAACCTTAGAGCGATTATCTACAAGAACTACGATATCAGTTCATCAAGGCTTGATACCTACAATGAAACCATGTATTACAGTGGGAAATACTTGTTGAATCTATCTAGCAGTCTGAATGTGTGTAAATTTAGATTAATAAATTACTGGATGCAGTTAAGCTTTGGCGATTCAATTAAGAAACTCTCCACTATCGACAAGATGCTGGAGAATATCGAATGGCAATTCTGGGAAGAGATATTGAGAATTTCTCAGGAAGAATCTCCCAGAAATATGTTCAACTAAGGCTTTTATAAAGATTTAGTTCAATTCTAGTTGAAAAATTTTGAACAGGAATAATAACACAACCATAGCACCAATATAGTTAAGAAGGGTATTGAAAAAGACAAAGTATTCCAAAAAGGGGAGGTATGTTATATGCGTAAGAAAGGAATTGCAGCACTTTTAGTAGTTATAGTGGTTTGCATTGCCGGGGTTGGAATCGGTGGAGCTATTTGGTGGTTTAGTAGGCCTAGCGGAAGTGTGGAGGCCCTATCTATCAAGAATACGCTAAACGAAATGGCGAACAAGGTTGAAGCTAATGAAAAAGCAATAAAGGCTGCCGAACAACTCGTTGTGGAGTTAAAGAACGAACAAATCGTATATGTTGAAAAGCTCGCCGAGGCCAACCTGAAGGAAAAAGCAGTCGAAGAAGACTTCAAAAAGGCTTTGGAAGATTACAATCTATCTGCAAAAAAAGCGAACAGACTTCAAGAAGAGCTGAGTACATATGCGGGAGAGTCTGATCTTAACAAGGTAGTAGAAATAGGAGGTGTGAATGCCAGTCTGCGAGAACACCAGATCAATCTTTCAAACATCAACACCCAAACCTCTCTTAAATCCCAAACGGCAGATTTGAAAAGACAATATTATGAAAGCACGAAGCAATTGGTTGAGAATTCCAGGGCGACGATAGACAAGTTGAAATTTGATATCATGGAATGGGAAAACAAAGTTGTACAATTCAGAATAATACTACAAAACAATGAGATGCAACGAGCATTTTTAGCTGATCAGGCAGAAATGTACGCCGGAAGTAAAACCAAGCTCGAGAGCCTAATGGCAACCGCAAAATCGATCGAAGAAGCGTTCCTGAAGCAGCAGGAAGTTGATAAACTCATTTCTGAAATTAACTCGGCAAAACCTAATTACGAATGGGGTGATATTCCGGAGCCTTCAACGGTACAGATTCAAATACCTGAGGGTGGCTGGAAAGAAATTCAGTATGAATTTTGAATTGAGCGCGGCTAAAAGGCCGCGCTTTTTCCTATCAATGCCTGACAATCTCTTCAGAGCCAGGTCAAGCTTTTTCTAATAATAACAAATATCACAACTTATGAAAATAAATGCATAAGTTGGATACAGGATACAGGGATTGTTTAATTTTCAATTTGCACGCATTGTCAACAGACCAATCACTCAGTATTTTGCGAATGACAATTATCTGGAGGTGCAATTTTTATGGGACAACTGCTGAGGCCAGGGCAAGAACTACTTATGTTCAATTCAAAATATGCCTGTACAGTAGAGGAGTTCATTGGAGGCGGTGGACAGGGCGAGGTTTATAGAGTCAAAGGTGATCAAGATTATGCAGTGAAGTGGTATTTCCCAGAGTATCTTCGGGAAGACATTGATTTGAGAAGAAGAATAGAGGTACTTATAAAAGATGGTGCACCAGATGAAAGCTTTCTATGGCCATTAGATGTTGTTGTTACCCCTAAAGAAGAAGATGGACAGGAGAGTTTTGGGTATGTAATGCTACTAAGAGAACAGCGTTTTAAGAGCTTAAAAGACTTCATAGATCTAAAAGTTGAGCCAAAGTTTAATACTCTAGTCAAAATCGGCTATGAGTTGGCAAATAGCTTCTTAAACTTACATTCTAGGGGATTATCTTATAAAGATATAAATTTTGGAAATGTCTTTTTCGATCCAGATACAGGAGAAGTACGAATCTGCGATAATGATAATGTTGACCAGGACAAAGCTCCTGGAACAATCGCGGGTACACCGAAATTCATGGCACCCGAGATTGTCAGAGGAGAAGCTAGTCCGAGCTCTTATACGGATTTATACTCGCTTGCAGTACTTCTTTTTTATTTACTAATGTCAAACCATCCACTAGAAGGTTTTCTGGATTCTTCAATACAGTGTTTCGATATAGCGGAACAAAGAAAACTCTACGGAGAACACCCAGTTTTCATTTATGATAATGAAGATGATTCTAACAGACCAGATCCTGAGAGGCACAAAAATGTTTTACGTTTATGGTACTTCTATCCCGCATTCATCAGAAAACTCTTCGAAAGGGCATTCACCAAAGGACTCACAAATCCGGACAGCCGAATAAGAGAAAGTGAGTGGAAAATCGCCTTAACTAGACTTAAAGATAGCATACACTATTGTTCAAACTGCGGCGAAGAGATCATACACGATTTCGATAATCCTGACGATACTTCTACTTGCTGGTTCTGCAAGAAGCGACTGGCAAGTCAAATGTATCTGGAGCTTGAAGGTCAGAAAATCATAATAAATCATGATACTCTTCTGTATCCACATCATGTAAATAAAGAAAAACAGTTTGTCTTTTCTGAACCGATTGCCCGAGTTGAAAGGCATCCACACGATCCGAGTAAATCCGGATTCAGAAATCTTAGTGACTGTAAATGGAAAATCTCTGCTCCTGGAAGGGAATTTGAAATAGAAAAAGGCAAAGCCACCATTCTTGTACCCGATATGGAAATCTACTTTGGGAAGCAGGTTGGGATTATCAGGGTATTGAACAGAAAATAATTGAAGAATCTAGATGATCTTTAGGATCAGAATTTTCGGTGTGTGTTACAGGAAAAGCCAAGCCATCGTTCACGTTTTCCAGATAAGATGATCACCTTTGGGTAAGTGAGGATATGAAATATACTAAAAAACAAGTGGTGGAGGTGTAGAAATGCCTTTCAAACGAGAAGAACAGAGTGCACGACCTTTATACCTGTTCTTAATGTGCGATTCTTCTGGGTCTATGCAAGGCTTGAAAATAAACTCTTTGAATACAGCTATAAGAGAGGCAATTCCAGAAATTCGACGAATAGCCAAAGAGAATTCTTTTGCAACATTATTGATGAGGGTTCTAGAGTTCTCTGAAGGAGCAAAATGGCTCTCAGATGAAGCCATACCTATTGAAGAATTCGAATGGACAGATCTTAAGGCCGATAATCAAACGGATATGGGAGCAGCATTCAAGATGGTTGCGGAAGCACTTGAAATTCCGCCCATGCCAAAAAGAGCTTATCCTCCAGTTTTAGTTCTTGTAACCGATGGTCAGCCTACTGACGAATATGAGACGGGACTTACTGCCATTTTGAATACTATGTGGGGAGGAAAGGCGGTACGTATTGCTATCGGGATTGGTGAGGATTGCGATTTAGATGTCTTGAAAGAATTCATGTCTGGAATGCCAATATCTCCGTTAGAAGCTAGAAATGCTGTAACACTGGTTAACTATATAAAATGGGCAAGCACCACAGTGATAAAAGAAGTATCTCAACCTTCAAGCAAGCCAAGAGAAAACGTCTTTAATGAAAAGAAAGAAAATGAATCCATATGGATCCCCCAGCCACCAGCTCCGGGTACTGATCCAGATGATTTCGAGTTCTAAGGAAACAACCTGGCGAGTTATTTGCAACTCGGTTCGTGGAGCCATGCATATCAAGAAAGGAATGCCAAACCAAGATGCTTTCGCTTTAAAGGTTTTGAATGAAGGAGATTCTGTAATAGTAGCGGTGGCAGATGGTCATGGCGATCCAAGATGTTTTCGGAGCGAAATTGGTTCGAGTATTGCTGTGAGGGCAGCAGTAGATTTGCTTGAAGAAGTGGCAAAATACAGCTCAGAAACATCAAGCTTATCAGTTTTGAAGAGAAGCCTTGAATCAAATTTCCCTCACAGGCTTCACTCGATATGGAAAAAAAGAGTTGAGCAAGATTTCTCTGTAGCAGGTTTTTCTCAACTGAGTGAAGACAAACCAGAAATATTCTTTGAAATTTCCAGTGATGTAGTTACTTCGCTCGCAGATGATTCCTATTTGGCCTATGGCACAACACTACTTGCTGCCCTGATAACCCGAAACCTCCTGATGTTTGCACAAATAGGAGATGGCGATATTCTTGTGATATCAGATAGTGGGGAAGTATACTCTCCAGTACCAGATGATGAACGTCTTTTCGGAAACGCAACAACATCTTTGTGCTCAATGGAGGCCAGTAGAGATTTCAGACTCTTCATCGAAAGATTATCGGAGACTCCCCCGATACTAGTGTTGCTTTCTACCGATGGACTTTCGAATTCATTTGCAAGCGAAGAGGAGTTCAGAGAAGTCGCAAAGAGTTTTCTGGATAATATTAAAATTCAAGGCGAAGAATATCTTAAAACCAATATTGAAAGCTTCTTAAATGATTTATCTGCAGACAGAATTGGCGATGACATAACTGTTGGAATTATATTCAAAGAGAGCATTCTTAAAGAGTAATATGATTCCAAAGAATTGCCTTCGAAATACTTAAGGGTCTTCCAAATTGATATACCTTTGAAGGGAGATGGAGATCGTGGGAGATGATGTAAGGAAAACTCTAATAACTGTTGTCAAAGAAAAAGGAAGCCGGGTTTTCGATAAGCCAAGAGAGCTAGAAACGCTGCTTAACGATCTTTGCCATAATAAGAAGAGGGAATTGTCAGCTATTTTTCCTGCAATTAGAGAAAAGTTTTCGGAAAAGCTTTTGGAAGCATGTAAACTGAAAAAAATAGACCTTGTCATCGAAGATCTCAGTAATATTTTATGTAAAGACCATGCGCTGTCTTCGGAAGCAGCACTTTGGGCAGTTGAGTCTGTTGCAATAGCACTCGGTTTGACCAGTGAAAAAGAATTGGAAGAGATCTATTCGAGCAGGGATTCGGGTAGAAGAAAAGAATATGAAAAGACGACTTCTAATAGAAACATTCTTATTCGTGTTGCGGGAGGAAGTTTTATTATGGGCAACACCTGGGACAACATTGAATATGTAGATTTAAGTAATGAAATCAAAGAGGATCTGAAGAGACAGATGCCTGCTCATAGAGTTAGCTTGACATATGACTTCTACATTGGAAAATACGCGGTGACTTTCGAGGAGTATGACAGATTTTGTGAAGAAATCAAAATAATTAAACCTTGTGATCAAGGTTGGGGAAGAGGGAAAAGACCAACAATAGATGTAACTTGGCATGAAGCGATAGCATACTGCAATTGGTTGAGTGATAAAGAGGGCTTGCCTAGAGCGTACGATAATGGCGGTAACCTTCTAGACAAAAATGCCTTAGAAACAGATAATCCTTCTCTGGCCATAGGTTATAGATTACCTTCCGAGGCTGAATGGGAATACGCAGCTCGCGGTGGAAAAAAGAGCATCGGATTTCGATATGCCGGTGCTAATGAAGCAGATAGAGTAGCATGGTTTCTTTATAATTCCTGCTATAAATTCAATCCAAAAAGACCTGAAAGAGCCCTTTTATCGGGAAAGACTCAAGAAGTTGGACTAAAATCAGCTAACGAGCTGGGACTCTATGACATGTCTGGAAATGTTTGGGAATGGTGTTCCGACTGGTGTGCAAAATACAAGAATTCTCCTCGTACTAACCCTTATCAGAATGAAGGCGCCTTCAGGGTAGCCCGTGGTGGATGCTGGGGAAGTACAAAATCTGGAGTAACAGTTGCAAAGAGAGGTGGCGACCTGCCTACCAATAAGTCAACATCTTTAGGATTCCGTCTATGTATAACAGCCATTTGATCTACAGTCGTAGAAAAATAGATAACCACGATATTAGGAGACTTCAAGCCTAGTAGTTGCTACCAAAGAGGAGTATGAAAGTGGAACAAGAAGTTAGAGACCAGCTTTTAAAAGCTATCAGGCTCTATGGGCAGAAGTGCGCGCGCGTGGCAAATTCGTCTAAAGCCCGTCCGCTCTAATGAACTACGACCTCGGTTTCCGTATTACAAGGTGAACATGATGAATGATCAAGTTAGAGAGCAACTGATCAGAATAGTCGAAAAGCATGGAAGAGATATACTAGGAGAGCCGAAAAGAGTAGAAGGTCTCTTGAAAGACTTCTGCCCTGAAGAGCCAAGGGGAATGATATTCGCAATCACACAGTCTCTAAGGGAAGGAATAGCCAGAGAACTTATAGATTCGAGCAAGAGAAAAACAGTAAGAATAGAGATGAGCAGGCTCATAAAGAAGATACAGGATAACCTTGGACTGAAAGAAGATATATCTATATGGGCAGTGGAGACTATTGCTTTGGCCCTGGGGATAACAATTAAAGATAAGCCCATTGATACTGTAGAAAAAGCAGAAGGCAAAGCTCCAGAAACGAAACCATTGGATTTAAGTAAATTACAGGTCACGAGAAATGAAGAGATAGAAGATGAAAAGAAAGAATCTGTCTATTCCACTCCAACAAGTACAAGAAAGGCAGGCAAGAAAAGAAGAATCGGACTACGGTTGTTTGGTATGTTTGTTTTAATAGCTCTTATACTTGTCTTCATTTTGATCTCTAGAAACAAATCTCCAGTGATACCAACAGTTACGAGAGTGAATGTACCATCCGGGACAATATCCCAGAGCAGCAGTGCCTTCAGCTGGAACGGTAGTGATCCGGATGGAACGATAACTAAGTACGAATACAGAAAAGACGGAGGTACTTGGACAAGCAATGGCACCGGCAAGAACTATACATGGAGCGGATACTCTGAAGGTTCTCACACATTCGAAGTGAGAGCTCAGGACAATGAAGGTGTTTACTCCAACATAATAAGCTGGAGCTTTGTGTATGACGTGGGTAATAAGTTTCCAACAGTTACGAAAGCGAGTGGACCAGGAACAATATCCCAGACTGGAACAATATCCCAGAGCAGCAGTACCTTCAGCTGGAACGGTAGTGATCCGGATGGAACGATAACTAAGTACGAATACAGAAAAGACGGAGGTACTTGGACAAGCAATGGCACCGGCAAGAACTATACATGGAGCGGATACTCTGAAGGTTCTCACACATTCGAAGTGAGAGCTCAGGACAACGAAGGTGTTTACTCCAACATAATAAGCTGGAGCTTTGTGTATGACGTGGGTAATAAGTTTCCAACAGTTACGATAGTGAGCGGCCCATCCGGGACGATATCCCAGAGCAGCAGTACATTCAGCTGGAATGGAAGTGATCCGGATGGAACTATTACTAAGTATGAATACAGAAAAGATGGAGGTAGTTGGGTAAGCAATGGCGCCAGCAAGAGCTATACGTGGAGCGGTTACTCTGAAGGTTCCCACAAATTCGAAGTCAGGGCTCAGGACAACGAAGGCGTTTACTCCAACATAATAAGCTGGAGCTTTGTGTATGATGCGGGTAATAAGTTTCCAACAGTTACGAAAGTGAGCGGGCCATCCGGAACAATATCTCAGAGCAGTAGTGCCTTCAGCTGGACTGGAAGTGACCCTGACGGAACGATAACTAAGTATGAATACAGAAAAGATGGAGGCAGTTGGGTAAGCAATGGCACCAGCAAGAGCTATACGTGGAGCGGTTACTCTGAAGGTTCCCACAAATTCGAAGTCAGGGCTCAGGACAACGAAGGCGATTACTCCAACATAATAAGCTGGAGCTTCACATATGATGAGGGTAATAAAGACCCGACAGTTACGAAAGTGAGCGGGCCATCCGGGACAATATCCCAGAGCAGCAGTACATTCACTTGGAATGGAAGTGATCCGGATGGAACGATAACTAAGTATGAATACAGAAAAGATGGAGGTAGTTGGGTAAGCAATGGCACCAGCAAGAACTATACATGGAGCGGATACTCTGAAGGTTCCCACAAATTCGAAGTCAGGGCTCAGGACAACGAAGGCGATTACTCCAACATAATAAGCTGGAGCTTCACATATAATGAGGGTAATAAAGACCCGACAGTTACGAAAGTGAATGGACCAGGAACAATATCCCAGACTGTAACAATATCTCAGAGCAGTAGTGCCTTCAGCTGGACTGGAAGTGACCCTGACGGAACGATAACTAAGTACGAATACAGAAAAGATGGAGGTAGTTGGACAAGCAATGGCACCAGCAAGAACTATACATGGAGCGGATACTCTGAAGGTTCCCACAAATTCGAAGTCAGGGCTCAGGACAACGAAGGCGATTACTCCAACATAATAAGCTGGAGCTTCATTACGTTACCAGAAACATAGACACCATATGATGTGGGTAATAAGGCTCCAGCAGTTGTCAACATCAACTGGAATGTTTTTTGCAAGAGTGAATTCCCTGTTTTTGCAAGAATTCCAAACAACTTTCCACCCGGGAAATTTGTCAATGAGTTTTCATTAGCGAATTCCTAATTCTAAAGCT
>Ga0208462_1001035_pt1 | contig 21204 bp, 16 predicted proteins | sample AD_SCU001_MetaG_FD_184452 | JGI IMG/M metagenome (GOLD analysis project Ga0208462, IMG submission 184452) | Active sludge microbial communities of municipal wastewater-treating anaerobic digesters from China - AD_SCU001_MetaG (SPAdes) (version 2) | ecosystem: Engineered > Bioreactor > Anaerobic...
GGAGGGGGTGTTCCGCTGCCGGTTGGCGATTTTTTCCATGGATCCCGTCTCCGGGAGTGCTTCTCCCATCACAGCGAGACCCTCCCCGGCACGGCTTCCCACCACCAATCGCCGCATACTTGCCCGCCCTCCTGTGGGTGGTGTCCAGAGCAAAAGGCGTTATACATGAGGCTCGCAGGGGGGGTGATGTGAAACTCCCGTTCCTCACATCCACAACTCTCCCCGACGACTCAACCTCCATCCCGGCGTCTGATTGAGGCTATTAGCGTGGGTCGTTTGAGGTCTGGCCAGCTATCATCCCGGAGTTCTGTCCGTTGTTTGCCTCGCCCCCGGTCTTCTGCATCATCACCGCAAAGACCGCTGTCCCGAGGAGGCTTATCGCGCCGGCTGCGTAGAACACGGCATCTATACCGATGTAGTCCATGAACAGACCTCCCATCAACGGGGCTATGATCGTACCTATCCCGAAGATGGTGTTGTAGGCGCCCATCGATGTTCCCATCCCCAGCGTCCGGCCGGCATCGACCGTCAGGGCCATGATCGACGGCTGCTGGATTGCGCCCCCCACACCGATCAGCGAGGTCACCACCAGCAGTTGCCAGAAGGAGCCTGAGAAGGGAATTATGGCAAGTGCAATCGCTGCTATGGCCGATCCCACAACGATCAGGGCGATCTTGTTCCCCCTGTCTGTGAGCCTCCCCACCGGCACCTGAAGCAGCGCCATGATGAAGGTGTTCACGGAGAGGATGACGCCCACACTGGAAGGGCTGAGCGCGATCAGCGGAGCAAAGACCGGGATGAAGACCATCGTTCCCCCACGGCCGAGAGCGCTGATGAACGTGAAGACCATGACACCCCGCATGATCGGCAGCCTGAAGATCTCACTGATCGGGGCAGGCTCCACCTCCGCGATCGTGGATGAAGCCCGCCTGGCCTCCGGGAGGTACATGGCGACCAGGACTGTGGCAAACACCGAGAGCGCGGCCATGGTGTAGAAGACCGAATTCATCCCGAAAGCGTCGTTGAGGAAACCGCCAAGGAGCGGACCTACGCCCATGCCGAGGAACATCGATATGGAGAAGTTCCCCATATAACTCCCTTCCGTTCCCCGCTCTGAGAGGTCGGCGATGTAGGCCATTGCTATCGGGACGACCATCGCTGAGGCGATCCCGTGGGCGAATCGGACGACCGTGAGGGAGTATACGCTCCCGGCGATGACGTAGGCGAGGGAGAGGACGGCGTATGCAAACATGCCTATGAGGATGATCCACTTCCTGCCCTGGCGGTCGGAGATCCTCCCGATGATCGGCATGAAGATCGACCTGGAGAGCGCGAAGGCCGAGAAGATTATCCCGAGCCAGATCCCGGTCGCACCCAGGTTCTCCGCGTATATGGGGAGGAGCGGGCTGACTACGCCAAGCCCGAGCATCGTGGCGAAGACGGAGATGAATAAAACATTGTATATGCGTCTGGCTGTTTTCATGCAGTTTTACACCGAGATTTTGTTTAAGACCACAGTCTCTATCCTGTGGCTGAAAATTAAAGTTGCAGTAAAGGTGTTTGGTGGATCTACACCATATACGTTTAGATCCTTGCAGGTTCAGTCACGGCGTGAAACGCAGCACCATCGGTCGTAGAGCGGGTCACGCTGGTTCTCAAAGACCTCAGTATCCCGTCCGGCGCACCACGACTCCACCATGGCCGCCTCCTCCTCCGTGCCGAGGGTGATCAGCGTCTCGTCGGTGAGGTCAAGGAGAGTGGTTATGATATCTCTCCAGAGGCTCGCGTTGTAAGGGTAGATCTCCCCGGCCATGAGGATGATACCAAGAGGAGCGGGTGCAACGTAGCGGTCGGCCTCCCGCGCGTCGATACAGATGGTATCGGGCGGGAGGAGACGCCCCTTCGAGAGGCCGAGTGCCAGGAGTGCCGGGTCGTTGTCGTAGGCGAGCGTACGCAGACCGCCAGCCCGGAGCGCTGCGGTACCGACCCCGGAGCCACAGCAGCAGTCAAGGCAGAGTTCCCCGCTCCGGTCGCCCCAGACCTCCTGGAGGAGGTTGTGGATATACTCTATCCGGTCAGGGCGAAGGTCTTCCAGGGCGGGTGATGTCGTATCCAGGAGTTCCATGCTGTAGTATTCGCGGACGGCTCTCGCCCAGGTCTCCCGTCTCTCCTGGTAGATCTCCCCGTCGATCGCCTCGAAATACTCTATGACGGCAAGGGTCGGGTCACGGTAGAGGAACGAGGCGGCGTGCCAGCCTCTCTCGTCGTGGAGCGCAAGCGCGATCACCTCCTCGTCCTCGTCGACCAGGAGACGGCCTTCGTCCGCCCGGATCTGGAGCAGGTAATCTGTGCAGGAATCAAGCGTCAGGTCCGCAAAAGAGGGCTCTATGAGCCTGCAGCCCTCGACCTCAAGTATCTCCGCAACCCTCATGCCGGCCCCCTCTCGATCTTCAATCCGCCAGGCGCCCGGATAACCCCATCGATACGGGCGTCCTCGTGCAGCGTGAGACGGCGGCAGGATACGTTTCCAAGGATGTGCGCACCCTCTTCTATCGTCAGATCACCGTCGCTCTGGAGATCCCCGTGTATGACCGAACCTCTCGCGATGTTCCCGTCTTCCCGAAGGCTGACGCTCCCGAATATGGTCGTATCCTCCCTGACCACGATCGAACCGGCACGGATGTTCCCGTGCAACCGGCATCCCGAGCCGATGACCATCCTCTCCGGGACGGAGAAGGTCTGCATATCCAGGACGGAACCGCCGGGGATCATAAGCGGGGTTGCGGCAGGGGTCTCATCATCATCGTCGCCGAAGATCTTTTCCAGGACTGAACCCAGTTCGTCCTCTCTCTCGATCCCGAGTATCGCCACCAGGTACATCACGATGTAGATTATGACCGGCATGGGGTTGCGGATGGAGATCCAGCCTTTCGCCTCAAATCCGCGCTCTATCTGGACGTTGTCCCCTATGTCCAGGTCGCCCCTGACGACCAGTTTGCCAAGGATCTTTACCCCTTCCCCGAGGTAAGCGTCCTCATCCACGATAACGTCGCCGTTGACCTCACACCAGTTATCGATCCTGGCATCGCCTGCCGCAACGATGCTGCCGTTGATCCTGCTGAACTCACAGACCACGACATCCTTTCCCGAGAGACCGTAATCGATCCGGCATTTCTCGCCGACTATGATGTCCTGCTCGGTCTTGAGCATCCTCTCCTGGAGTTCGGTGTGGTCCGGGAGGGTGCAGCCCCTGAGCCGGTTGTGGTCTACCCTGGTCTCCATTTACTCAGTATGATCTTCATGCGCCATACTTATGACTCTTATTGATTAGGTCCATGACGATAGGCATGAGATCGCAGCCGCGGATACGGTGCAATCCTCCCTCCGCAGAGGAGACCTCATCGAACTGTCTGACACGGTCAACCCGGACGCCGGGACCGCGTATGACGACCGGCACCGGGTCGGCGCTGTGGTCCCTGACAGAGCAGGGCGTGCTGTGGTCGGCACAGACCACTATCAGGGTGTCGTCGAGACCGAGCAGCGGTTCGAGAGCCGCATCGATAACCTCTATGAAATCCCGTTTCTGGGCGGCGTTTCCGTCGTGACCGGCCTCGTCTGCGCCCTTGATGTTCATAAGGACGAAGTCTTTACGGCCGAGTTCCCCTATCGCTGCCCGCACCTTGGCGCCCACATCGGAGTTGACCGATCCGGTCGTTCCCGGCACCGGGATGTGTTCGAGCCCCACGACCTTCCCGATCCCCACGATCAGGGTGGCCGCCGCGATCACGCTCCCGGAAAGCCCGTAACGTTCGGAGAACTGCGGGAACCTGCCCATCTTTCCAGCGCCTCGGATCAGGAGGTAGTTTGCGGGTGGCAGCCCTTCCTTCATCCGCTGGATGTTGATGGGGTGGTGGTAGAGGATCTTTGCCGACTGGCGGATGAACTCGTTACAGGCGCGGGCGGTCTTTGCGTCGGCGGGGTCGTCGGTGCAGGCCCGGATCTCTGGTGGGCGAACACCCTCCTTCTTTGGGTCGTTCGAGGAGACCTTATCTCCGAGTTCATCCCCGATAAGGGCCAGGGCAGCCCGGTGGCCGGCGCCGGAGTTGAACCGGAACTCAAGACCCAGGGCTGATAGGTCGACGCCATTCTGGATCGCCTCCGCGAGGGGTTTCGTCCCGGAGATCCTCCCTGCCCGCCGGTCGGTGACCAGACCGTTCTCGTCGACGGTGGCGAAGTTGCAGCGGAACCCGATCATCCCGGCGGTCATGTGGATCCCGGTTCCCTCGGCCTCGAGCGGTCCGCGGCCGGTGTAGTGGTCCTGAGGTGGATAGCCGAGCAGCGAAAGGTGGGAGGTGTCGGAACCGGGGCGTATGCCGGGGGATATGGTGTCCATGATCCCGCATATCCCTTCTGCGGCGATCCTGTCGAGAACGGGTGTTCTTGCAGCGGCAAGCGGCGTTTTCCCGTCAAGCGCTTCACAGGGGCGGTCTGAGATCCCGTCCAGTACCAGGAATAGAACCTTCTGGGCAATCATAATGAAGAGATGTAATCTAAAACCTGATTACTTTACTCTTGCCGGTGGCCCATCCCCGGTTGTGGCAAAATAAGGTGAGCAGAGGGGCTTATACAGCCGCAATCTGCTCCAGTTTTGATTTTGTGATCTCGACCCGGCGCATCGGGTAGATCGTCTTTACAACCTTGAAGATGTCCCGGGCGAGGTCGCCGGAGACGATGTCCTTTACCAGGGTATCGAAATCGCTCTCTGCTGCCCTTGCGGTGAGTATCTGTGTGACCGCCTGGCGGATGGCGTGGACCTGGCTCTGGTCGGCCCTTGTGAGGGTGAGGCAGACGACCGTAACCCGGAGGAGTTTGCCGTCCTTCGTGAGGAGTGGGAGGATGGTATCGATGCGGGATGTCCGCCGCTTGACCATCGACCGCAGGTAGTCGCGGGTCACTTCGTGCCCGACGAACTCGGTGTAGGCAGCGTCGCCGGCCACGTTGTTGATCTTGAACCTCATCTTGATGTGAGACTTTGAGTAGTCCTGTGCGACCTCACCGAGGGTGGTGGTCATGACGCGACCGATCATGTTCTCGGGGTCGGCCGAGATGGTGTCGCCGATCTCGACTTTGCCAAAGGTCTCTGGTACGTAGACACGGTACCACTTCTTGGCTTTCCAGCCTTCAAGCCTTCTTCCAGCCTGTTTCTTCTTTGCCATGGTATCACTTCTTCTATAGGTTTTTCATCCCTTTTGAGCCTGAATTCACTTCCTGACCCTTTCGTTGCCGCATGCCGGCGTTGCAGACTTCATCTGCTATTGCCAGGTTCATGAGGTAGTCATCCACCGTTGCGATGATCGACCGGAGTCTGGTTCCATCCACCTCTGCACGCACTCCTTCCCCGGTTGCGACCGTCCTGATGAGGGTGAGGTTGTCGGGTTCGAGCGCCGCGGCCACGCACGCGGGGTGGTTGTGCTGCGTCTCGATCACTCCCCTGACCCGGATCATGCGAGGATCGCCTCCAGGAGGTCGTGTCTGAACCGGTCTACCTCAGCGGCGCTGATCCGGGCTCCGGCCCTGTGTCGGTGGCCGCCGCCGTGGCCGCCGGATGCCCGGGCAACCGTCCGCATGAGCGTGTCCAGGTCGAGGTCGACGCCCGGCGGGCAGCGTGCTGAGATTGAGCAGTGGTCGCCGCCCATGCCTATGACGAAGACGGGACCGTCCTGGTCAAGGTCTCGGGCGAGAACATCCGCGACGTCGCTTGCGACGCTCTCGTCGTCCACCTCATAGAGGGCGGCGCGCTCGTCCAGGCGCCGCGCTCCGCGGACGCCCGCGATGACCGACTGCCGGTATCGAGCGGTGATCTCCCGGGCTTCCTGGAGCGCGTGGCTCGAGCGGAGACAGAGTGATGCGCCTATATCGCCTTTCCCGGCCTTCCCACAGGCGTCGACGACGGCGGTGAGGTCACCTGCGTCGTCGATCACCTCGCGGCCAAGGCTGTAGGTGATCCCCCAGAGGCTGCAGAGGGCGGTGACTGATGCTTCCCTGGCTGCTTTGAGGACGATCCGGGATAGGAGCATCTCCATATCGACTTCGTCTTCATCGGTGACCGCTGCGACCAGTGTGCGGGCGGCGTCCGGTTCGCCGGAGAGCCCGGGTAGGTAGGGGTCGATGGAGAGCGCGATCTGTTCGACGAGCCCTCTGCCGGCGAGGAGGAGGCCGCGACCGGGCGTGATGAACCCGTTTGCGATCCCTTCGTTTGCGATCTCCCGGTTCGGGCCCTTGAGGGCCTGGTCGTCGCCGAGGACCCCGAGGAGTGCGAGCCCGGCGAGATCACGGTTGTCCCCCATCTTCTGGGCGACAAGGTATGCGGCGCCGGCCGCTGAGAGGTTCAGGTCGCCGTCGATCCCGGCGAGGTGCGGGTTGACGTGGAGTTCGCCCTCGAAACGGGGCTGGTGGTGGTCGACCACCATCACGTCGTCTGGCAGGTCCGGAAGTGCCGATCCAAAGTCGCATAACAGCACGCTGCAGTCACGCGGTATATCGGCCGCGGTGATGTGGTGGCGGATCCTCAGTCTGAACCGTCCGCCTGCGCGGAACATGGCGTGAGAGAGGATGGATGCGGCGGCTATGCCGTCTGCATCGTGGTGTGCCAGCACCTCCACGAACTCCTGTTCGAGCAGGTGGCTGGCCAGGGTTGCAGCAGCGGTGTCAAGCGACATGGGTCGATCAGCGGGTGAGCAGAATCTCCGCGGTCTCCGGTTTGTATGTCCAGTTGGCCGGTAACCGGCCGGTTTTGACGTAGTACTTTACCAGCCTGCGGACCTTGGACTCGGCGATCTGAAGCTGCCTGAGGTTGTGGTAGTCCTTCTTGTTTTCCGCGAGGTGTTTCCTGAGCCTGAGCGCCTTCTGCATCAGGTTCCGGAGGTCCTCGGGGATCTCAGATTCAAGACCGTTTTCACGGAGAATCTCGGTTATACGTTTGCCTGTGGCGAGCTTGACGTCAGGGACGGCGTGTCTGTCACGCAGGACAAGCCCGATCTGGCTGGCCGAGAGGCCATCTTTGCGGAGCTCGATTATGAGTCTCTCGATCTCCGCTACATCCGTGTTTGACCACTCGGGCGCTTCTTTACGGTAGGGGCGGACTGAACCGCTGGTTCCCCGACGCCGAGCGTACATTCTTGCCATTCATGCACCTCCGTTAGGTATAACTATGTAAGTCCAGAAAAGAGTCCGTTTCCTGACTAATCTCTGTAATCCCGAGCCCTTGCGGGCAGTGCTTCCGGGAGCACGTCGGACTTACCATAGCCAGCACATACAGTGCTCTACTTTATTTACCTGGAAGAATCTTAAGGGTATCGGCCTCTGCCGGGGCCGGGCGTCGTGGTGGAGCCCAATATTTATCTGCTTTCAGGGCAAGATCTGGTAACACAGATGCGATAGTAGTCTAGCGGTAGGACAGGGGCTTCCCAAGCCTCTAGCCCGGGTTCGATTCCCGGCTATCGCATTCTGATACTATTTTCTCTTCTTTTGAGCGTGAAGTAGATCGGTTGGTGTGGGGATCTTTTAGCCCGCCGGTAATGAGGAATTCGTACCGCCGTTGACATACATGACGCCGCGAAACCCTCTCGCCAGGCGGATGGCCTGTAGAGTTATACCAGGGGGTTTCTGTTACGTCTGAATTCCCCTGGTTCGCGCCCTACGGTAGCGCCGATGAGCCGGGGAGTGCAAGGACTGTGCGGCTGGCGCTCAAAGGCGCTCCTACAAAACAGCCCGCTCGATCAGTGCGATCTCTTCCTCTGAGAGTCCGTAGAGCTCGTAGACCAGCGCGTCGATCCTCGCATCGGTCGCCTCGATCTCGCGGTTGATGAAGATTTTATCCGCCCCGGTCCTCGCCCCGGCAAGCCTCCGGTTCAGGTCGAGCATCGTCTCGACGAGGGAGACCATGCGGTCGCGGCGGGCGACGTCGGCGGGGTTGGAGGGGTCGATGGGGCGGATGGGCAGCATCTCTACATACTGTGAGAAAAACCGAAGATACCCTCCCCGATATACCGCCGCCACATTTCGATAGTAATAATTGATCAAATTTGAATTGAGGATACCAAGCAGGAATGCGTCATTGATGAATATATTGTAGCATGTATTGGCGTTGTAGAACCCGCCCTCAGCATCGATGGTGAATTGTGGGCGTTCGGCGATATCAGGGAAAATAATCTTGGGCCCCTTGAAACCTTCATAATAATCACAAGCCCGCAGTTCCCACCAGTAATCGCCCTTATCATACCTCTTCTCTGCCTCTTTCTGGAATGGCTTTAGATACGCCGCAACTGCGGGATACTCATCCTCCACCCAGGCCCATTTACTCCGGTACCCCGCACCCTTTTGATTAGAGACCCCCTTCTCAAAGAGGATCAAGAACTTATCCGTCTCCAGCGGCGCATACCGCTTCACATCCCGCCCGAGGAGGAACGGCTTGATCACCTCCGCGCTCCTCGGGTCTTCTGCGATCAACCTATTCCGGGTCTCTGCATCGATGACGAACGCCTTATTCAGCCCGGTAAGAACGCCGCGGTAGATCTTCCCCTGCACGTACTCCCCGAGCGGTACCCCGGCGCCCCGGACCTTCTTCAGCAGGGCGCCGGTCTGCTCATCCACGAGCGCCCAGCCGTCATCGTCCAGGTCATCCTGCCGGACCAGATAGCTTGACTCCCCGACATACTCAGAGAGGTCAGCGAAATCCAGTGATTCAACCTCAGTAACCGGGAACGTCTCACGAGGCTCCCCCGACGATACCCTGATGATACAGGGATACGTCGTCGCCCCCTGAAACACTGGCAGGTCCCCAAAGTCCACAATCTCCTCGATCCTCCTCTCCTTCAGCCACCGGCGGAGAGGTTTCCCATAGTTCGCCCGCAACCACTTATTTGCGACGATGTAGCCAAAGACCCCACCCGGACGAAGCAGAGAGACCCCCTTCTCGATGAAGTAGGTGTAGAGGTCGGCAACCCCATGGTAGACCGCATAGTGCCGCTTCGCGTACTCCTTGAACTCATGCCCGAGCGTCTCCTGCCTGACGTAAGGCGGGTTCCCGATCACCACATCAAACCCACCGCGCTGCAGGATCCCGGCAAACTCCTTCTCCCAGTCAAACGCATTGATCCGTTTGCGCTCCTCGATCCCGGGCAGAACCGCAAGACCGTCATAGATATCAGAACCAACGAGCGAGTTCCCGCACTTGATATTGTCATGCAGGCTCGGGAGCGCACGCTCCGCAAACAGGGTCAGCTGCTTTGATACCGTCTCCTCACTCTCATCCTCAAGGACCTTCAGGAGGAGGGAGAGTTTCGTCACCTCAACCGCCTGCTGGTCAATATCCACACCGTAGATGTTGTTGAGGAGGATCCGTTTCCGCTCGGCCGTGGTCAGTCTCCAGTCGCTCCTCACCCGAGAGTCAGTGCCGTTCGCCGCCTTGTAGATCGGGAGGTGCTCTGACTCATCCCGACGCCGTCCCCGCCCATGCCGCTGCGCCCCCTCCCGTGCCGGCGGCAGAAGCGCCCTGACCTCGGGAGAGGTCGCTCCCTTCTCCTTGAGCACCGGGACCAGATGTTCGATGTACCAGTCCCTGTGCCAGTTCAGCAAAAACTGGTAGGCACCAAGCAGGAAAGAACCGGAACCACAGGCCGGATCCAGTATCGCGATATCAGAAACCTCCTTCGGCGTCTTCCCCCGCACCACCTCACCCACCGTCTGCCCCACGATGTAATCGACGATATAGGTCGGCGTGTAGAAGACGCCCCCCGCCTTGCGCACCTCCGGTTTATCCTTCACGTTCGCATGGTGCCCTTCTGTCAGGATGATGACTTTGCCGAGGAACTGCTCGTAGATCTGTCCGAGGATCTCCGCCGGGATAGCCGAGAACTCATACGGGCTCTCGGGATAGTAGAGGCGGCGTATGATCGTCTTCAGCACGCCATCATCGATAACAAGCGAGAGTGTCAGCGTATCGGGCGGTTCGTTCCGCCCAGGCTCCTCCTCAAAGTGAAACAACCCCGAGTTATACCGGTCGTTGGCATGGCGGAAGATATCACAGAGACGCTGGTAGACCTGATTTCCCTCAAGTAACCCTTGCAACGTCCCATACGGCTCGATCCCACGATCCTCACTGATCCGCAGAAAGATGATCCGGTCGATCGTCCGCTGGACAGCGAGATTCAGTTCATCGCGGGTGATCGCAGGGTTCCGGAGAGCGATGTTCCGTGCAAGAATCAGGCGCCAGTCCTCGATATCGGCGAGAAATGCCTCGTCTACGCCCATGGTTCCTTTCTTATCGGTCTCAGAATCGGCAAATTTGTCAAACGCACCCTTCAGGATGCATTCCTGGGAGAAGATCTTCGCTATCCATCCCCACTGATCCGGATACTCCTTGTAGGTGATGTAGCGCACCCGGGCCGTCCCCGCGGTATCTCCCTTCCGGATGGGTTTTGTGCAGTCGTAGACCGCAAACTCTTCAAAGTTTGTGAGGATGCTCAGTTTCAGCCCTGCGTTCCAGGCATACCTGCGCAGCTGAAGAGCAGCCTCCGTATCGTCCTTGATCATCACGGACGGCTTCTTTGCCTCGACGATAAATTTCCGAACCCCACCTACCCGGAACGAGTAATCAAGGAAGTTTGTCTGCCCGCGTATCTTGATCGGGTCCTCGTGAGCGACCTCTTTATAGGCCTCGGAACGCCCTTTCTGGTTATCAACGTCCCACCCCAGCGCCCTGAAGAAAGGATCGATGAACTCACGGCGCAGTTGTGTCTCGTTGTACTGCCCACGTAAATAGGCGGGGCGGTGATAATCAAAGCGTTCGACAAGCGCCCTGATGGCATCAGGGCACGGAATCTGGTCAGACATTCAGGTGTAGGGCTCCCTTCTTAATCTTTCAGCCCCGGTGGTCTTAAATACAGTAGATTAAAAATACCCGTCTTTTTCTGATCCTCTTCTCCGAAAGTTAAGGGCTTTTGTAGTTCTATCTGTTCCTCCCTCTTACCTCCCACCCGGAAAGAAAAATATCTTCTTTATTCTCCGCTCCCTCCCACATGCCGCGCTGGCATGCCTGTAAAAATAGTTCTACCCCACCAGAAGTTATGGCAGGGGTTTCTACCCCCGCCGATACCGCGTCGCGACCAGGAAGACCAGCGCCGCCCCGGCCGTCGCCGCCCCGAACCCCGGTGCAGCCGTCGTCGGTACCGGTTCTCCCGTCTCCACTCCAGGCTCCGTGATCACGGCCAGCCAGGCGGTGCTGTTGCCGGAGGAGACGATCTGGATACCCGCCAGGACATAACCGCCATCAGGAACGCTGGCGGCGGCATACACCCGGCTCTCCGGGAACTTCATACTCCAGAGGATGGCGCCGTCAGAATCCGTCCCGAAGGCAAGACCCTCCCCGCTCACTGCATCCGTACCTGCAACCAGATACCCGCCGGCGGGCTGGAGGGCGACAGAGTAACCGGCGACCCCCTCCATGTTCCTGACCCAGACCTCTTCCCCGTCCGAATCAACAACCCCATACCAGTAGTTCCCGGAGTAGACAAACCTGCCATCCCCCGTCTCCTTGAGGTCGAATATGACCGGAACCTGGTAGTTCCTGTACCAGAGGGTGTTACCGTCAGCATCGAGGCGGATGATGAACCCGTCCCCCTTATCGTACGTGAAGGGCGATGACGTCCCCCCGATAAGATACCCGCCATCAGAAGTCACAATCCCGGTGTTCACCGCGGTGCCCGGAAACGTCCGGTTCCAGACAGGTGTCCCGTCCCCATCGGTCTTCACCAGCGCCCCCGTCGTCTCGTTCTCAGAGCCCGTCTCGTTCCAGAGCCAGCCAGCGGCAACATACCCGCCATCAGGCGTCTCTGCAACCGACGAGACCTTCATCCCCGGAAGAACCTCCCGCCACTCCTCTTCACCCGCAGCGTTTAGCCTGACCAGGAACGAGGTGCCCTGATATACAGTCCCCCCGTCGCTTGAGACGTTGTATACACCGGCGATAAACCCGCCATCCGCTGTCACCGCAACGGAGGCCGGTGCCATCCCGGGTAACCTTGTCAGCCAGACCTGGTTACCCGTGCCGTCGGTCTTCACGAGCATCACGTCCTCCACCCCACCGATGGTTCGTGACAGGGTTGAACCGATGAGGATAAACCCGCCATCCGCGGTGGCTGCAACGGCATCAAACTTGTTCTCGTTCTCCAGCGTAAACGTCGTGTTCCAGACGACCTCTGGAGAGGTCGCAGTTGCAGAGACGACCCCCACCGGCAGCACCACCGCAAAGAGCAGTGCTACAAGGATCGCCCCCCGTTGCCAGAAGGCCCGAGATTTTTCTGTCATGGTGATCCATCAGAGGTGGGGCCTGACACACAAAAAGTGTGGTGGTTCGCGCCACCGGCAATCCCTTAATGAACGTGGACTCCCAATAGTTCTAGCACGTGCTCGCGACATTCGACGGAACATGGGTGCACCTGAAGAACGAAGGGCGCACGCTCTACGACCAGGGTGGCTACGGGAGACCGGAGAAAGACGGTCTCTATCTCTCCCTCGAAGAAGCCCTCTACCTCATGGAGCGAAACAAGATCGAGGTGAAAGACCTCGACTTTGACACCCTGCTCGGCCTCTTCGCCGACCGGCCGAACTTCATCCGCAGGTACCTGGTCTACCGCGACATCCGTGAGCGGGGATACGTGATTCAGCCGGGTCCGCACGACTTTCGTGTCTTCCACCGGGGTCATAAACCAGGGTCCGGAAAGTCGCGATACCTGATCCGGGTTCTCTCAGAACGCGATCTCGTCGATTTCGACCGTCTGGATCAGGACGCGCTCGCCGCGGTCAACATGCGAAAACAGTACCTCCTGGCGGTCGTCGACGACGAAGACGAACTGACCTACTACGAGGTACGGCTACAGGACCTCCCGCCGGTCAGCAACCCCCTGGCCTGTGAAGCGCCGGTGGAGGCCAGGCTCCTCGGAACGTACGCCCTTGCCCACCTGCCGCCAGGAAACCGGCTTGAGGAGGAGTGGTATGGCAAGAGACTCGATACCGAACGCCTCCTCTTCCGACCCGTAGAGTCGATCTACCTGATGCGTAAACGCTGTCTTGAAGTGCTTCACGACGGCGGGCAGATGACCGCAGAGACCCTCCTTGACGTGGTTGCGCAGACAGATCTCGAGATCCACGAGAAAGAACGTGTCTTTTCCGACCTCCGGGACAAAGGCTACATCCCGAGGACGGGCTACAAGTTCGGCCACCACTTCCGTGTCTACTCCGGAAAGAAGAGCCACTCCGAGATGCTTGTCCACGCCGTACCGGCAGGATCGTCCATGCCGATGAGTGCCGTCTCGCGCTCCGTCAGGCTCGCTCACAGCGTCAAAAAGAAGATGTTGTTTGCCTGCGTACATAACACAGGTATCAGGTACGTCGAATTTGCCAGAATAAAACTGTGAGCGTCATTACATGGATTCTGAGATCAACCCGTGGTCAAACAGCCAGACCGTCGATCTGGATCGACTCTTTTCCGAGTTTGGTATCGAGCCTATAGGTGAGGTGGCACGAAACCTTCCAGAGATACCGCCGTTCATCCGCCGGGGTATCGTCGTAGGGCATCGGGATTACAACCTGATCGCCGACGCCATCCGGAACAGAACCCTGTTTCATGTCCTGACCGGGTTCATGCCCTCCGGTCTCCCGCACCTCGGGCACCTGATGGTCATGAAAGAGGTCGTCTGGCACGTGCAGCAGGGCGGGACCGGCTACGTCGCCATCGCCGACCGGGAGGCGCACGCCGTCCGCGGAGTCTCCTGGGAGAAGTGCCGGGAATACGGGAAGGAGTACCTCAAGGCCCTCTACGCCCTCGGGTTCGAGGGCACGACCTACTACCAGAGCCGAAACGATCGTTTGAAGGACCTGGCCTTCGAGGCATCAACCAGGGTAAACTTCTCGGAACTCAATGCAATATACGGGTTTGGCCCGGATACGTCGCTCTCTCACGCCATGAGCGTCGTCACCCAGGTGGCTGACATCCTCTTCCCGCAGGTCGATGCCGGTCCGGCGCCCACGATCGTCCCGGTCGGCCTTGACCAGGACCCGCACCTCCGGCTAACCCGGGACGTGGCCTACAAACTCCGGATGTTCACCGTCGAGGACCGCGGCGAGTATATCAGCGTCCGCTCAAAGAACGCCCCTGTAGGGGCTATCGAGGCGGTTCATCGCGCGTTCCCGGACTCGAAGAAGTATGCGGCCCACGTGGATATACCGGGTCTTACGCAGACCCAGGTGGAAGAGATCGTCCGGCGGATCGAGATCGAGCACGGCGGGTTCGGGTTCTACCGCCCCTCCTCGACCTACCATATCTTCATGCCCGGGCTTCAGGGTGGGAAGATGTCAAGCAGCGTGCCGGGAAGCCTCTTCGGGTTCTATGAATCCGAGTCTTCGGTAAAGAAGAAGGTCATGGCGGCGCTTACCGGCGGGCGGATGACGCTTGAGGAGCAGAGACGTCTTGGCGGCGATCCGGACTCCTGTCCGATCTACCTCCTGAACCTCTTCCACATGCTTGAGGACGATATCGAACTTGCTGACCTGCGCCGCCGCTGCGAGAGCGGTGAACTCACCTGCGGCCAGTGCAAGAAAGAGACCCTGGAACGGGTGCAGGCGTTCCTTGCAGACCTGCGGGACCGGATGGATGCGGTGGAGCACCTTGCAGAGGAGGTCTGATACGGTGGAACTTACGCAGAACGAGAAGAAACTCCTGGTTGCCCTGGCCCCGCTCGGGTCGGCCGATGCGACCACTCTTGCGGAGAGGATGAAGACCCGGCCGGAGGCGGTGGTGCAGTATGCGAACCTCGCCAGTGAGCGGGGGCTTGTTGAGGTCGAGAAACACGTCGCCCTGCGGTATCTGCCGACGGAAGAGGGGCAGGCCTATATCGGGAAGGGTCTTCCCGAGCGGCAGTTGTTCGAGAGTTTCGGAGACGCTATCCCGATGCGAGACCTCCAGAAACACCCGCTTGCAAAGATCGGGATCGGCTGGATGCGCAGGAAGGGCTGGATCACAATCCGCGACGGTGTGGTGCACAGGACCGGTAACGCTCCACCTGGCCCGGACGAGGTCGTGTTTGCCCGGCTTGGAGAGACCGGCGAGGTTCCCGCTGGCGAGGAGGGTCTTCTCGATCTCGTGAAACGCGGTCTCATCCGGGAGGAGGAGGCCGTCAACTACACCATCTCGCTAACACCGGCGGGTAGAGATCTCCTGGCCGCGGGGCTTGATCTCCGGGAGGAGGTCGGGACGCTCACACGGGAGCAGATCCTCTCCGGCGCCTGGGAGAGCCTCCCCCTCCGGCGCTACGACGTCACAAAACTGCCGCGACGCGTCTACCCTGGAAAGACCCACCCCTACCAGCGTCTCATCGACGAGATGCGCCGCGTCCTCTTTGATATGGGGTTTGCCGAGATGTCGGGCGGGATAGTCCAGAGTTCGTTCTGGAACTTCGACGCCCTCTTCCAGCCCCAGGATCACCCGGCGCGGGAGATGCAGGATACCTTCTTCCTGGCCGAACGCTGGCCTCTTCCCGAGGGTTACGAACGCGTCCGCGATATGCACGAGCACGGCGGGGATACCTCGTCCACCGGATGGGGAGGGAGATGGAGCGCCGAGAAGGCGCAGCAGTGCGTCCTCCGGACGCACACAACCGGTCTCTCGATCCAGCACCTGGCGGTGCACCGGGAACCGCCGGTCAAGGCGTTCTGCATCGGCCGGGTTTACCGGCGGGAGGCTATCGACCCCACCCATCTGGCGGAGTTTGAGCAGCTCGAGGGTATAGTGATGGACGAGACCGTGAACTTCCGTCATCTCCTCGGGTTCTTGAAGGAGTTCTACGCGAAGATGGGGTTTGATAAGGTCCGGTTCCGGCCGGGCTACTTCCCCTACACCGAACCCTCCGTGGAGCCTGAGGTCTACGTTGAGGGTCTGGGCTGGGTGGAACTTGGTGGAGCCGGGATCTTTCGTGAAGAGGTGACGGCACCCTTCGGGATCGAGCATCCCGTGCTTGCCTGGGGTCTCGGGATCAGCCGGGTGGCGATGCTAAGGCTCGGGTTGCGTGATCTGCGGCACCTCTACAGGAGCGACGTTGAGTGGATCCGGGAGACGCCCATCTACGGCGGGGGGCGGTGAGAGTGGCGATAATAACGCTCTCCTACAGGTACCTTGAAAGGCTAACCGGGGTTGACCGGGGGACGATCATAGAGCGTCTCCCGATGATCGGGGCTGATATCGAGCGGGTCGAGGAAGATCACGCGGATGTCGAGTTCTTCCCCGACAGGCCTGACCTCTACTCGCCGGAGGGTGTTGCACGGGCGATGCGGGGGTTCCTGGGGATCGAGGTGGGGTTGCCGGTCTACGACGTCCACCCCTCCGGGATAACCTTCTCCGTCGATCCGGGGCTTGCAGATATACGGCCGTGCCTGGGATCGGCGGTGATCCGGAACGTCAACCTTGACGAGGAGTCGATCGAGTCGCTTATGGGTCTCCAGGAGGCCCTCCACTGGGCGGTCGGCCGCGGCCGTGGCAAGGTGGCGATCGGCGTCCATGACCTTGACGCTGTCAGGCCGCCATTCCATTACATCGCCTCGCCCCGGGATCGGTCGTTCGTCCCGCTGGACTTTGAGAGGGAGATGACGATGGAGGAGATCCTGGTCGACCACCCAAAAGGCCGGGATTACGCTCACCTGGTTGAGAACTTCCCGCGGTTCCCGCTGATCGTCGATGCCGACGACCGGGTGCTCTCGTTCCCGCCGATCATCAACGGCGAACTTACGCGGGTAACGACGGCGACAAAGAACATCCTGCTCGACTGCACCGGTACCGACCGTAAGGCGGTGATGACGGCGGTAAACATCATCTGCACAGCACTCGCCGAGGCGGGGGCGAGCATCGAGTCGGTCAGCGTGGATGGGGAAGAGATGCCCACCCTTGCACCGTCGGAGAGGCTGGTCTCGGTCGAGGAGTGTTCCTCGCTCCTCGGGATCCCCCTCACTCCGGGAGAGATGACACGGTTGCTCGGCCGGATGAGGTTTGGCGCGGAACCTGCGGATGATTCACGGATCCGGGTTGAGATCCCATGTTACCGGGCGGACATCCTCCACGACTGGGATATATTTGAGGATGTGGCGATCGCCTACGGGTTTGAGAACTTCGATGCCACACTCCCTGCGGTCTCGACCATAGCAGTGGAGCACCCGGTCACGAGGATCGAGAGGGCGGCGCGGGCGGTGATGACGGGGCTTGGCTATCTCGAGATGATCCCGTTCACCCTCACGAACGAGCGGGTGCTGTATACGAACATGCAGCGGCCTCCGTTGCCGGGGACACTGCGGTTGCTCCACCCGATCAGCGAGGAGCAGACGGTGGTTCGGACTGACCTGTTACCGCTGTTGATGGAGGCGCTCCTTGCAAACAAGCACCGTGACCTGCCGCAGCGGTTGTTTGCGGTTGGTGATGTGGTGGAGGACTGTCTGACCTACCAGAAGGTTGCGGCGGTCAGCATCCACCCGGCGGCGGACTTCTCGGAGGCGTACGCGGCGGCGGACGTCCTCTGCCGGGAGCTCTCGATCGGTTACAGTGTCAGGGAGTCGGCCGACCCGGCGTTCATCGATGGCCGTCGCGGTGATATAGTTCTCGACGGAAAGGTTGTCGGGGTGTTCGGGGAGATCCATCCGGCGGTGTTGCGGGCGTTCGATCTCGAGCACCCGGTTGCGGCGCTGGCGCTCGATCTCAGAGCCGTACCGGGATACCCCGCTCCGCCAGGTACTCCTTCACCTGGCGGACGGTGAACTCGCCGTAGTGGAAGACGCTTGCCGCGAGGCAGGCGTCGGCCTTCCCCTCTGTAAACCCTTTGTAGAAGTCTTCGAGCGATCCCACGCCGCCGCTTGCGACGACCGGGATCCCGACCGCTTCCGAGATCGCTCTGGTGATCGGGATATCAAACCCCTCCCGGGTACCGTCGGTCTCCATGCTTGTGAGCAGGATCTCGCCGGCCCCACGTTCTTCGGCTTCCATCGCCCATTTTACGGCGTCAAGTCCCGTGGGTCTGCTGCCGCCGTGGGTCACGACCTCATACCAGCACTCCCGGCCGTCGGCGAGGCTGATCGGCGTCTTGCCGGGGGCCATATCGTAGTTGCGCCGGACGTCTATCGCGACGACGATGCACTGGGTGCCGAACTTCTCGGCGCCTTTTGTGATAAGGTCGGGGTCTTTGACGGCGCTTGAGTTGATGCTCACCTTGTCGGCGCCCGCCCGGAGGATCTGTTTCATGTCGTCAATGTTCCGGATGCCGCCACCGACGGTGAGCGGGAGGAAGAGGTGGTCTGCCGCCCGCTGGACCACCTCGATGATGGTGCCCCGGTCTTCGCGGGTGGCGGTGATATCAAGGAAGACCACCTCATCGGCGCCCTGCTCGTTGTAGCGTCGGGCGAGTTCCACGGGGTCGCCCGCGTCCTGCAGCCCGACGAAGTGCGTGCCCTTGACGACCCGCCCATCTTTGAGGTCAAGGCAGGGGATGATCCGCTTCGTTAGAACCATGGGTACTGGTTATTGAGCGTGAGTTGATGAGGGTTTTGTTCGGTGGGAGAAATTGTCGCCGGTGGCGTGGGAAGGGGCGGGGGTGTCCTGCAAGCAATATACCGTTTCCGGGCGACACGCCGCGAGGGGGTGATTTGCCATGGATGCAGTGCCGGCCGGGAAGAGGGTTTCACCATGTTCTCGCATGAACCTCCATGGGTATCCCATTTCCATCCCCGTGCACCGCCCCCGGTCAATCGCCACAGACCGCCCGCTCCCATGAGGGGCGGGAGGCGGGGGCGTTCCGCCCCACCTCCCCCGGGGGTGGCGATTCCCTATCGATACAGTCTCCGGGAGAGGCAACCTCCGGATCGTCTTATTCTTCCATGTGCACGGCCATCCGGGCCTATCATCACCCACTCTCTGCCTCCCTCACCCCTTCAGCCCCTCTCCACCCACAACCTTCCCCGTGTAAAACTCCTCTACGTTTAAGTCATCCTGAAGAATACTTTTAGAGACAAACTGGAGGAGCATCCGGGCGGGATAACCGGTCTGGTGATTTTTATATGGAGTCTGGAGATCTTAAGATTGCATGGGCGCGGCAGTACATGCCGGTACTCTCGTCCATCCGGAACCGTTTCGTTGAGGAAAAGCCGTTCTCCGGCATGACAATCGGGATGGCGTTACACGTCGAGGCAAAGACCGCGGTGCTTGTTGAGACACTGGCGGCGGGCGGTGCTGAGGTGCACATCACCGGGTGCAACCCTCTCTCGACCCAGGACGACGTATCCGCCGCGCTCAACACCCGTGAGGGGATCCATTCCTACGCCCGCAGGGGTGTGGGGGTGGACGATTACTACGCGGCCATCGACCGGGTGCTCGACGCAAGGCCGGCGATCACAATCGACGACGGCATGGACCTCATCCATCGCATCCACACGGAGCGCCAGGAGGTGCTGGATACGATCATCGGGGGTTGTGAGGAGACCACGACCGGCATCCACCGGCTTCGCGCAATGGCGCGGGATGGAGCGCTCAGGTTCCCGGTCGTCGCCGTCAACGACACCCCCATGAAACACTTCTTCGACAACGTCCACGGCACCGGCGAGAGTTCGCTTGCATCGATCATGATCACCACAAACGTCCTCATTGCCGGGAAACGTCTCGTTGTCGCGGGATACGGCTACTGCGGCCGGGGACTCGCGCAGAAGGCCAGGAGCCTCGGCGCCCGCGTCATCGTGACCGAGGTCGACCCACGGCGTGCGCTCCAGGCGCACATGGACGGGTTTGACGTCATGACGATGGACCAGGCAGCACCGCTCGGCGACCTCTTCGTCACCACCACCGGGAACACGAGCATCATAACAGAACGTCACTTCCCAAAGATGAAGGAGGGTGCAATCCTTGCAAACGCCGGGCACTTCAACGTGGAGATCGATGTTGACTGGCTCTCCTCCCACGCCGACTCCACCGTCCACCGCGACGGTATCGATACCTACATCCTGGACGGAAAGGCCGTTCACGTCCTCGCCGAGGGAAGACTTGTGAACCTCGCCACCCCGAAGGGTATGGGCCACCCCATCGAGGTTATGGACCTCAGTTTCGCCGTTCAGGCTCTCTCCGCCGAGTACATCGCGAAGCACGGCCGAGAACTCAAACCCGGTGTCCACGACGTCCCCTCTGAGATCGACGAGGAGGTGGCACGACTGAAACTCGATGCACTCGGTCTCTCCATCGACCGGCTGACACCTGAACAGGAGGCCTACATGAACTCCTGGACGGTCGGGACATAACCCGTGCCCTCGATCTTTTTTCCGGTAAACGGGGTCGAAACCTTAACGCCTATCCCCGCCGACCCTTCTTCTCATGTGGCAGGCGCTGGATATCGAGGCCTGGATTGCCGGGCGACGGTCTGACCTTGACCGGGTCAAAAAACCCGTCTCTGAGATCATCGCAAAGGTGCGGGCGGAAGGCGACGCCGCTCTCCTCGACCTGACGAAGAGGTTTGACGGCATCGACCTCGAGGAGATAGCCGTCCCCGAAGAGGAACTGGAAGCGGCCTACGACCGGGTAGATACCCGACTGGTGGAGAGCCTGGTGGAGGCAGAGGCGCGGATAAGCGCGTTCCACGAGTTGCAGCGCGGACGCGACCTCTGGCTCCAGGAGATGGAGCCCGGGATCACCCTCGGCGTCAGGACGACGCCCCTATCCCGTGTGGGGGCATACGTCCCCGGTGGACGTGCGGCATACCCCTCCACCGCCCTTATGTGCACCGTCCCGGCGAAGGTTGCCGGTGTATCTGAGATCTGCTGCTGCACCCCGCCGCCGGTAAACCCGATCACCCTCGTCGCCCTCGATATAGCCGGCGTGGACGAGGTCTACCGTATCGGCGGCGCCCAGGCTATCGCGGCGATGGCCGTCGGGACAGAGACCGTCCCTCGTGTGGAAAAGATCGTCGGCCCCGGGAACGTCTACGTCACCGCCGCGAAGATGCTCCTCCGGGACGAGGTCGAGATCGACTTCCCCGCGGGTCCAAGCGAGATCGCCGTCCTCGCCGATGAAACGGCCAACCCGACCTTCATCGCCGCCGATATCCTGGCCCAGGCCGAGCACGACCCCAACGC
>Ga0208462_1001038_pt1 | contig 21145 bp, 19 predicted proteins | sample AD_SCU001_MetaG_FD_184452 | JGI IMG/M metagenome (GOLD analysis project Ga0208462, IMG submission 184452) | Active sludge microbial communities of municipal wastewater-treating anaerobic digesters from China - AD_SCU001_MetaG (SPAdes) (version 2) | ecosystem: Engineered > Bioreactor > Anaerobic...
GATGCTTGATGTTCACTCCCAGGACCATGAAGATGACGCTCTCGGCGATGTTGGTGGTCTGATCGGCCACCCGCTCGAGGCACCTCGAAACGATGATGGTCTGAACCGAGCGCTCCACCGCCGGGGCCTCCTTTACCATGTGGTCCAGCAGGCTCTTGAGGACCTTCACGTTCAGATCGTCGGCCGTATCGTCCATCTGGCAGACTTCGCGGGCTTCATCCGCGTTCTGCCTGACGAACGAGTCGATGACCGTGCGCAGCATGTCCAGCGCCGTGGTGGCCAACTGCTCCAGGGACGCGTTGGGAGGCAGCGGAGGCCGGCGGCTCATGAACACCCCCCTGCGCGCCACGTTGACGGCCAGGTCCGCGATGCGCTCCAGTTCGACGGCAATCCGCATGCAACCCACGATGAAGCGAAGATCCCGCGCCATGGGCTGCTCCAGGGCGAGCAGGCGAAGGCTGAGCCGGTCCACGTCGACTTCCAGCCGGTTGATCGCGTCGTCGCCGCGGATCACCTCCTCGGCCAGTTCCACATCCCGCTCGAAAAAAGCCTTTGCGGACTTCTCCAATGCCGTTTCGGTCCGCGCGGCCATCTCCAGGATGATCATCCGGAGCCGGTCCAGTTCCTTGAGGAATCGACTTTCCATATCCTTCACTCTCCCGGTGGAATGTATCTCCCGGACCCCGCCGGGTCCGGATGCCGAATGCCGCCGCTCACCCGTTCGGCGAAATCGCGGATATGCCTCGGCTTGTCTTTAAAAAGGTGAAACGGCAATCGATACGCTGCGGGAAATGGGATGGCGAGAAAGAGAGCAATCGTAAGGCGCGGCGAGAAGGAACCGGCGAAGTTTCGGACGACAGGCGGGCGAAGAGATCTCCGCTTCGCCGCCGCCCCCCGGCATGGTCTTCGGCAGACCGGCCCGCCGAAACGGGAACCGATCGTCCCCGCTTCGAAGCCAAACGGGCCTGCAGACCGGTCGGCCCGCGGGCCGCAACGCTCCGGAAGCGATCAGCCCCAGGGCAGCATGTTCCCCGTCCTCAGGAAGTGGTTCAACTTAAGTTCGAGCGTCTTCATTTCGGTGGCGTACTGTTCATCGGACAGCGCCTCCACCAGCTTGTTTCCCTCCGGGGTCAGGCCGGTGAGGACCTGTTTCCAGATCGCCCTGGTTGTCCCGGCCCCGCCGTCGTCAAGGCTGATGGAAAACCGCATCGCCCTCGAATCATTGACCCGGATGAACTGAATTTCCGCCGGCGGTTCGTATCGGCTGATCACCCAGATGTCAGGACCTTCGCCCGGGAAATTCGTTTCGAAGATGCAATCCAGGTCCGCAAAACCGGAATCCGAGTAAACCATTTTGCATTCCCAACGGTCGATCCACTCGTATTCCTTCGTCGGACAAAGAAGAGGAAACACGGCATCCGGCGGTGCCTCGATGTGCATGGTGTAGCTTCTTACCGTCCGCTTGCCCGCAAATCCTTTCATGGCGTCTCCTATCCGCTTTTTCCCGTGGCAGGTCGAGGACAACACGTCGCAGTATAGTATGCCGGTGTATCGAATTCAACAGGTCATGCACCTTCGCGAGGTTACGCGGCACCATGAGCCCCCGCAAAACCGGGCACCGGTCGGTGAGAGGGAGGGAGGAAAGCGCGTGGCCGGCGCTTCGACAGGTCATGCCAAGCCGTCCGCCTCCGGCAGGCGCATGATTCTCGATGCGTTCCGCTGATTTCGCCGCTGGATGCGTTGGCCCCGCCGGCTCCCCGGGCTCATGAAAAACCAAGGACGTTGGGCAGCCAGAGGACCATCTGGGGGAAGACGATCAGGAGCAGCAGCCCCGCGAACATGAACAGCAGAAGCCAGGCGACCCACGGTACGGTATCCTCCATGCGGGCACCGGTCAATTTGCAGCTCACCATGAGGTTGACGGCCATGGGCGGGGTGAATTGTCCGATGGCGATGACGTAAGTCATCAGCACGCCGAACCACACCAGGTCCCAGTGGAAGCTCTGAGCGACCGGAACCAGGATGGGACAGAAAATGAGAAAGATGGAAATCCCGTCCAGGAACATCCCCACAATCGTCAGGAACGCCATGAGAATCACGATGACGGCGATCTCGCTGCCTCCCCCGAGATTGACCAGCCACTTCGAAATGGGGTCGACGATGCCGATGGTGCTTGCGGCCCAGGCGAAAACACCGGCCAGGCCGACGACGATCAGGATCACCGCCGACGTCTCGGCGGATTCGATGAGGAGCTCATGGACGTCGCGCAGTGTCAGGGTGCGATAAACGAAGGCGCCGATGACCAACCCGTAGACCACGGCCACCACGGCCGCCTCCGTCGGAGTGAACCATCCCGTCCGCATGCCGCCCAGGATAACGATCGGAGCCATGAGCGCCCAGAAGGCCTCCTTGAAGGACTTCCAGACCTCGGACCTTGCCTCGTCCGTTTCCCGGCCTCCGAACTGATAACGAATGCTGAGAAAAAGCGACGGGATAACGAGCATGACGCAGGCGAGCACTCCCGGCACGACCCCACCCACGAACAGTGCGGGAACGGTGGCGGAGGGAACCAGCACGCTGTAAATGATGAAAGCCACCGACGGCGGAATGAGGATGTCCGTGGAACCCGCGGCTGCGGTGACGGAGGCGGCGAATGCCGGAGGATACCCCTCGCGCATCATGGCGGCGAGCATCACGCCTCCCACCGCGGCCGTGCAGGCCGGCCCCGAGCCCGAAATGCCGCCGATGATCATGGCGACGAAGATCGTGATGACCGCAAGCGACCCCCGGCCATGGCCGATAATGGACCTCGCGAAACGCAGGAGCCTCTCCGCGACGCCCGACCGGTCGAAAATGGCTCCCGCCAGCACGAACATGGGCACCGCCAGGAGCGGGTACTTGGCGATTCCCGTATACACGTTGGTCGGAACCGCCATGATCCCGAGCTTCGCCTCCGCGATGGCAAAGATCCCCGCAAGTCCCAGTGAAGCGGCGATGGGCACGCTGCAAAACAAAAGAAACAGGAAAGCCCCGAAGAGAATGAACGCCGACATCAGCTCTTCTCCCTCCGGAGACGAACGATCACGCCTATGGCGCGTCCGGTGATCGCCGCGGAAAGAATCGGAAGCCACACGGTGTAGACCCAGGTGGGAATCCCCAACCCCGGCGACGTCACTTCGAACCGGTATTCATCCCAGGCCATCCGCGCTCCCAGGATCGCCAGAATCAGAAAAGTGAATGCCGTCACGGCCGTGGCTCCCATGACGACCGCCCTCCGCTTGCCGGGGGACAGGAAGTCCACGAAGTACGTGATGTTCAGGTGTCCGCTCTTTGCCATCAGGCTGGAACTCCCCAGCAGGGCCATGGCCACCATGAGAAATATGGAAAACTCCTCCGTGAAAGCGAACGAGAAGTTCGTCAGGTAGCGCACCACGACGTTCGCGAACGTAATGACCGCCAGGAGCCCCAGGATGATTCCCGCGATGTTTTCTTCTATTTTGAGTGGGATTTTTGTGCGGGGCCGGTTCATGTCCCCGGGAGGGTTGCATTCCATGGTTCTTCTCTCTCTCCGGCATCAGGGGTGGGGAAACAGGAGCGCGTCAACGAACGGGGAGGCGTGCACCGGAGCTTGCGGCGGATGCACGCCTTCGAGCCGATCAAGAAGCGGCCTGAATTCATCCCGTGCAGCAAAATGCACTGCGAAGGGCCCGGAGGAAGAGCGGCGCTCCATCTCTTCTTGCACGCGTCCTTCGTGACAATCACGCGACGACACGTCTTCCATGCCCGCCCGGACGCGCGCGCATGGAAGACGGCGCACGACTACTTGCGGCCCGCTATGGCCGTCTCGGCTTTCTTGACCAATTCCGCACCGATCTGCTTGGCCCATTTGTCGTAAACGTCCCGGGTGGCCTTCCTGAATTCCGCCTTTTCGGCCTCCGTCAGCTTGACCACCGTGACGCCGAGCCCCTCGATCTCCTTGGTCAGGCTCTCGTCAGGGGCCACCAGCCCCTTGCGCGCCAGCACGATGTTTTCACTGCCCGCCTGCAGCGCGGCTTCACTCACGGCCTTCCGGTCCTCCGGCGTCCAACTGTTCCACACGTCCTTGTTCACGACGAAAATCAGCGGATCGGCCACGTACCCCCAAAGGGTAAGGTTTTTCTGGTTTGCGGCACTGTGAAGCTTGGCCGCCATGTACACGGTCAGGGGGTTTTCCTGCCCGTCCACTGCGCCGCTGGAAAGGGCGGGCACCGCATCGGCCCAGCTCATCTGCGTGGGGTTGGCGCCGAGGGCGGTAAACGATTCCAGGAAGAGCGGCGAGCCGACCACCCGGATCTTCAGGCCCTTGAGGTCCGAAGGCTTGCGAATGGGAACCTTGGAGTTGCTGAGCTCCCGGAATCCGTTCTCACCCCACGCCAGCGGAACCACGTCCTTGCCTTCCAGGATCTTGAACAACTCCTTGCCGACCTCCCCTCCGGTGAGGGCGTCGATGGCCTTGTAGTCCGGCATCAGGAACGGCATGGCAAAGATATTCAGCTGTTGCACCTGGGGCGACCAGTTGATGGTGGAACCGATGGCCAGGTCGATGGCTCCCTGCCGGATGGCGGTGAACTCCTTGGTCTGGTCCCCGCCCACCAGGCTGGTGCCCGGATACAACTTGACGTTGATCCGGCCGTTCGTCTTTTCCTTGATCAGCTCGACCCAGCGCTCGCCGGCCACCCCCCACGGAAAAGGCTTGCCCAGGACCGTGGAAAGCTTGTATTCCGCCTTGTAATCCGCCGCCTGAACCGCCTGGGCAAAGCCGAAGGCCACGATGGCCACGAGAACGAAAAGTACCCCCAGCACTCTCTTCATAACTGTCCTCCAATCAACGCCGGTTTATGTGAAGTCCGCCTAAGAAAAGGGAATTTAACAATATTGTGATTAAACAACGAAAAACGATATTAGAGGGGGATGGCACTGTCAAGCGTTTTGTGGGCGGAGAAATTCGGCGGGGCATGGCTCCTCGCGCGGCAAAGACGCCGCCCGGTCCCGGGGGCTCAACAACTCCCGCATTCCCGGGAGGAGCGGCATTGCGCGCGCGATGCCCGGCGTTTCCCCCTGCCTTCGTCAAGGCTCCGGCTTCTCCCCGGGACGCGCGACCGGCGGCGTTTTCCATCCGTTTGTTTTCCGCCGGCCCGTTTCTTCCCCGCGCGCCGCACCGAACCGACGCCGGGGGGGCCCCGAACGGGTCGGCTCCAAAGATGCGCGCCGGCCATTCTTCATGGGCGGAGCGCCCAGGAGAAGCACACAAAAGAAACACACAAAAAAGTTGCCAACGCGGGGAAAAAGATTTATAGGGAGCGGTCGATTTCTCTTAACGATAAAAGGAGCAACATGAAGATCGTCTGCCCGTCATGCAATTACGTCGGAGAAAGCGCGGCCATCGCCAAGGGTTCCCGAAAGCTCGAAATCACCCTCTGGTGCTGTTTCATCCTGCCGGGCATGCTCTACACCATGTGGCGGCAATCCAGGGACGGCCAGTACCAGGGGTGTCCGCAGTGCCGCGAAGGGAAGGTTCGGCTGATCAGCAGGAAAGACTGGAAAACGTACGAGCGCAGCGGAAAGCTGCCGACCGTATAATCGACGAAGCGTCTGCCGGTGCTTGCATGCGCGTTATCCCGTCGCGCTCCGGGAAGCGGCCGACCGGCCTTCACCTGAATGGAGCGATCCGCTGCGCAGGGCGGGAAGCGCACGATTCACCGCAGGTGTGGATACACCCCGTCCGCCCACAGGTTGGTCGGCCTTTCGTGCGAGGAACGGGCTTTGGACCCGCCCGAATCAGCGCTTTGAGCCTGTGAATCGCTCAACTCAGGTTTCACATGCCCCTTCCCGATGATTCCCGGCGAGACGAAAACACATCAGCCTTGTCCCCTCCGTTCAACACCATCGAATAGGACCGAAGCGCATCCTGAATCCCCGAAAGCGAGTCCAGCTTCCTGGAGAGATCGCCAAGGCTCTTGTCCGCGTTGGTCTTGCCGCTCTCGTGCAGTGCCAGGGCCTTTTGAAACGAGATGCGGATTCCTTCGAGCGTGGAGTCGAGCTTTGAATTCAAGGCATTCTCGAAATCCTTGACGGCTTGAGTCATCCGGTTGACCAGGTCGTAGCGCACTCTCCCGCAATGCCTGTCCACGAGTTCCGCGACGGCAGTCCTCATGTTCTTGAAGATCAGCTTCTTTGCGACGAACCCGGGCAATGCCGAGGTCACGGCGATCTGTATCAGCTCGAGCCCCACCGGATCGTCTTTCAGAAGAAAGTAGAAATCGCTCTTCCTGCTCAGGCCCTCGACGGAAGTGAACGGTTGCAGCTTCAGCTCAAAGATGCTGCTCGTGAGCGTCAGAATGCGTTCGATAAGCTCGTTGACGCGGGAGGCGAATTCCTGGTGCGCCGCCTCCAGCTGCAGGGAAAGATTCTCGGTGAGTTGCCCGCGCCAGCCGTTGAAGGTCGCACGGATATCTTCAAAAACGGCCTTCTCGAGGTTGTCGCGCAAACCGCCGGTCCGGCCGTTCGCGAGCCGTTCATATTCCTTCTCCATCCTTGTCTGCAGCGCGGGAACCTGTTCTTTCCCGAATTCGGCGATTCTTTCGTCCAGACCGGAGACAATCCTGGCGAGGCCGCCTTTCAAGAGGTAGCGGTTGTTTTCCCGGTCTTTCTCGATTGTTCGCATTTCGGTTTCGAACTGATTGATCTTCCCCGTGAGCTGCTGCAGGGGCAACTTGATGGCTTCCTGCTCGAGCTGAAACGAGATGGTTTCATCGGACATCAGCTTCATCAGGGTGTTGACCGCGGACTGCAAAAGGACCCGCCCCTTTTCATGAACCAGAAACTCCTGCAACTGTTTCTCGAAATAGGGGAGAAGGCTCTTTTCAAGCAGGCCGCCGTCGCCCGTTTTCTTGCCTTCGAGCGCCCAGCGGGCCGAGACCGGGTAGATCTTCACTTTTCCTTCTCCGATATCGTCCTCGAGGATACGGACGGTGAAGTCCAAAGCCTCCTTGCGCTCATCCTCGCTCACCTGGTCGATCTTGTTCAACACGAAGAAAAGCTTGTCGACATAGCCGCGCACGTCTTTGAGAAACCGGTGTTCACTGCCGGACAGGGGCGGGTCGGCGGATACGACAAAGACTCCCGCATCCACCTGGGGCAGGAAATTGTAGGCCACGTCGGTGTTGTGGGCGTAGACCGAACCCGCTCCCGGAGTGTCGATGATGCGGACTCCTCCTCGCAGGTACTCGGAGGGATAGTAAACGGTGACCTCTTTCACGCCTTTGCGGTTTTCCGGGTTTTCGCGTTCGGTAATGTAGGCGGGAAGCTCCGATAGATTGATTTCCACCCGGCTCTCATTGAGAAAACGGACTTCCACCTTGAGCTCCGGGCCGAATCGGAGGATGGTCACGACGGAAGTGAGGGGCACAATGGCGGTGGGAAGGATGTTCGCGCCGAGCAGCGCGTTGATGAACGTGGATTTCCCTCGCTTGAACTGGCCGAGGACCACCAGGTTGAACGCCTCCTCCCGGAGCTTCGCTCTCAGGGCGTCGAGATGCCGCACCGTCTCTTCACGCACCGCGCTGTCCAGGCGTTCGGCCACTTCACAAAGATCATCGCGCATCCGGGCATAGTCGAACATCGTGTGCCTCCCCCTTGGTGAGCTGAAATCTCGGGAACCGGCGGGAAGTCAAAAAAAAAGACTTCCACTCCATGATTCGAAGTAGAAGTCATCATCCCCTGGCCCGGGGCGGTTCAGGGCGAACTTCATCGCCGCAATTCAAGGTTATAAATACCAGCGGGCACACCATACGTCAAGCCTGGTGACCGCCGGTTTGACCCGGGCGGCGGTAAGCGCTGCCGTGCGAAGGGGAACTTGTCCTTACCGGAAAGGGAGTTGCTTCTTCACACGCATTCAATTTTGGGCTTCGCCTTTTCCGTTGTCTTCATCTGGTGGCCCATAATCCTGTCCAGCTTGGCCAGGGTCTTTATCGCCTGAGAAGGCATCATGGAAGGAGTGGTGGTCAGAGATTACGTTTCGGACGATTTAGCCTGTAATGCCTACGGAATACTGGGCATCGTGAACGGTTTCGGCGTTTTGCTTTCGAGCCGGCTGGTGGAGCTCCAGTGGTCCGCAGGCAGTGCGGAATACGGGTTCAGATGTGGCGCAGTCATCACGCTGGACGAGACAATTCCGATGTGGCGTGTCTGAAGACCATCTTGACAACTATTTCCATGCCGCTCGCGAGACTCGGGCATGTACGCCGCAGAAGACGCTGGCAAGAACGCTGAATTCTCTGGCCTCTGTTCGCCCCCACGCGTGTGGGGACAACCCGATGGGCCGGCCGATCTTGACTCCCCGGAGCGGTTCACCCCCACGCGTGTGGGGACAACCGCGCCATCTTCTCCGTTGCGTAATCGCCCGACGGTTCACCCCCACGCGTGTGGGGACAACTTTGCGGGCTTCTCGACTTTCGTTTCCGGCTGCGGTTCACCCCCACGCGTGTGGGGACAACGTCGATCATAACGTAGGGTCCGTGCTGCACGACGGTTCACCCCCACGCGTGTGGGGACAACACGGTCGAATCAACCCCCTCGCTCAGGAGTTTCGGTTCACCCCCACGCGTGTGGGGACAACTCGCGCAGGATGGCCAATTCATTCATGGCCACCGGTTCACCCCCACGCGTGTGGGGACAACTAGGAATGAGCGACACAAACTCACCATGCATGCGGTTCACCCCCACGCGTGTGGGGACAACGCATAACCCACTGCAAGCACGCCATTGGCCTCCGGTTCACCCCCACGCGTGTGGGGACAACTCTCTTCTTGCAATTCTCTCAACCCAATACGGCGGTTCACCCCCACGCGTGTGGGGACAACGCTCCTTTTTCTTCCTGCCGGAGCCCTCCCGCCGGTTCACCCCCACGCGTGTGGGGACAACTATACGGTTTTTTCAATCAGGATGGGCCGTACCGGTTCACCCCCACGCGTGTGGGGACAACTGCCCGACTTCCCTTGCGGCCTCCGCAAAAGACGGTTCACCCCCACGCGTGTGGGGACAACCCGGTCAGGTGCTTGGCCATTTCCGGCGATTCCGGTTCACCCCCACGCGTGTGGGGACAACGATGTTGGCTGTCCCTTCCCTGGAGGTTGCATCGGTTCACCCCCACGCGTGTGGGGACAACATGGGGATCGCACTCCCGCCCTTCGAACCCATCGGTTCACCCCCACGCGTGTGGGGACAACGGATGAAAGCCCGGAATGTGGCTCCCTTCTGGCGGTTCACCCCCACGCGTGTGGGGACAACAAAAATCACGGCGGGGCTTCGTGCAACCGCACCGGTTCACCCCCACGCGTGTGGGGACAACTTTGCGGGCTTCTCGACTTTCGTTTCCGGCTGCGGTTCACCCCCACGCGTGTGGGGACAACTTCCTTGCCGATGAGTTTCAATTGCTCCAGGACGGTTCACCCCCACGCGTGTGGGGACAACACTGAAAAAACCCTGTATTTACGGCACCCGGACGAGAAAAAGCCCTTCGAAGTCTTCAAGCGACCGCGTCGTTCTCCCCCAGCTGCGAATTCGAAACCCCTGTTCGTTGTCACTCGCATGGATCAATAGGCAGCCGCCTTCCCTGGCCTGACCGCACGCCTTTTCCCAGAGGCGGTCGCGAACCATGGCCGAAACCCTCCCCACGAAAACGCCGGCCTTCGGCTCCAGAAACCACCGTGTCAGTTCTCCGCGCAATCCCGGCGGCACACGTTCAAGAATCAGGACCATCATCATCGGCCTCCGTTTCATTATCCTCGAGCTGATGGATGCGCCCGCCTTGCACTTGCCCTTCAACAGGGTCCCACAATGCCCCGGGGGCAGCGGCATCATGGTCGAATGGAACACTGTTACAACCTACCCCACGCTTCTGGAGCATCAATGCCGCCTGGACATCCGGGATAATTCTTTCCAGGATTCGTTTTGTCACAAATTCATCGCGGCACGTCACACGCACCCGCCGCTCTACACCGTCGATCTCTTCTGCCGCCGCGCGAAATGCCACTGGGATTGTGACCTCTGTTTTGTACAGATCTGCAACATCATACACGAAGGAAAGCATCTTTCCTGTGTGGATGAAACCAAGAGCCGGCGAGAATCCAGCCGACACGACCGCAGCATGGCAGATGCCGTAAAGACACGAATTGGCCGCAGACAATGCACGGTTCACGGGATCCGTGTTGATCCATTTGTCTCGGTGGTAGCTACGACCCGACCAAGGCACGCCGGTCTCGCGAGAAGCCCTTGCGTAGGCCTCCCGCACGCGAACCCCCTCCATCCCGCGGATTTGACGAAGAGTCAATCCTGGGTCGAGCTTTCCGGAAAACCGCATCTGGTAAAGACGTCGTATGACCTGCATGCGGAATTCCGAGTGTGCCCACATTCGCGCTTGGTGAAGGAAGTTGGCCGCGCTACGCGTTTCGCCCATGCCGACCGCGTAGAACCGAACCCCCTCCTCCCCGCACCACGCCACAAGGCACCCGTGGTCGGCCAAAACCGAAACGGCGGCATGGGTGATGGAAACCCCCGGGCCCAGCATCAGCAAGGCTAGGTTCGCGCATGGGACGGGTATCTTGCCGGCTTCATCGTGGACAGCAATGGACCGGAGGTCTTGGTCGATGCGGCAATGCTCGACATAGAGGTAGCTCCACCCGTCACTGAACTTCGGCAGAACGTGCAGGTCCCGCACTCTCACGTCGCCACCTCCAAGCCTCGGGTTGGAACCGGCGCAACAGATAGTAAGCCAAAACCGAAGGCTTTGCCCGGGCCGATACCTTGGACGAGAGTGTCCAAAAAGGTCTCCGCATTGGTGACTTGCAAGAGCCCATCGAAGAGGACAGCCAAATGCGTTGTAGCATGCCCGCCCGCGGCATCCCGTTTCCGGCCCGTCCGTTTTCCTTCGCAGGAAACCCTGACGTTCGGAACGAGCCGCAACTCACCTTCTGAGTCCCCGGCCTGACTCTTGACTAAACAGAAACCTCCGGATACGTCTTTCCCCACGTCCCACCCTTTGCGTATCAACCATTCGATTTGTTCATCCTCGCGCCTCAGCTCGACGCGTTTGCCCTTCATTGTGTCGCCATGCTTCGCGATCCGCTTAGTAGGATTTGCACGTAAACGAAACGCGAGGATCTGTCCATTTTGAATCTTCCGACATGCCGGCATGATGTCCTTATGTTCCCATGCCGGCATCTGCGTATCCGCGTACAGGTAGTCGTTCAGCCCGTCGAGAATCGACCAGTCTGGTTCAACATGTGACTGCACGTAAACCCTAATTGTTCCCCGCAAGTCATCAACCTCAGGCCGGAAAAGGACGCCGAACTCATTGCGCGCTCTGGCCTGGGTATCGTCCGTCGCTTTCGGGAAGGCGCGCATCAGGGTGCGATGCATTTCATAAGGATGTTCCACTTCGCCCATAACCTGCCGCGAGTGCTGGTTGAGCAGAAGACGCGAGAGGTAAAGCGAAACCATCGGCACCGCTGTCATCGCTGATCTCCTTTGTCCTCGAAACAAGTCCGAATGGATCGTGGTCTAAACTGCCGATCACGGAAACAGAGAGGCCAGTCGTACTGGTTTCGTTCTCCGTGGGGCGATTCCAGCACTACACGCTTGTTGGATTGACCTGAGAGAAGGTGGTCCTCAATTGTTCCAGCCTTAAGGCAATCTGCCGAGCCGATGGGCGGAACAGTCAATGGAAAAGCCTTTCGTCCCAGGGACAAGATCCATGTCGGGTTGCACAGCGCTTTGGAGATCTCCTCAAGTAGATCCTTATTCGCCGACTCCAACCCGACGGTAAACGACGCATCGGCAAGGTAATCCCGATGGGACTCAACGGTGCCCGTTCCACTTCCATCCGCCTTGATGACATCGAGCGCTGTATGATAATCGCATTCAAGCCGGCCGTCCTTGTCCACGCGCACGCCCATTCTGATCGAGTCGAATCGCGAGATATCCTCCCCTCGCGCAATACCCATGGCCGCGCAGATCAAGCCAATCACGCCACTGCGGGTCGGCTCCAATGCCGTATCACGATAGTCGAAGCGGCTGCGGTACCCCCACGACTGCATGGGGCCTTCAAGTCGCAAGAAAAGAGTGTAGGGTTCACTCATTGTCTCTACGATACCTCCATGATTGCATTGATCGCCTTTTCGACGCTTTTCCTGTCGGAGTCCTTGAGCCCGTTCAGACGATCTTCCTGCTCGATGTGAAAACACGCAGTAGACTGAACACCCTGCTTGCCGCAGACATTTCTGAGGGCCTCCCAATGGCTCGTCAGTCTGGCCACCGACAGACCGACCAGATCATCATCATCCTTCTTGGGACGAATGGGCTTTGCGAAGGCGTTCGCGAGAGAGATGGCAATGCCGCCCTTTCGCCTGACAAACAGCCCGAACGAGGGAAGATTCCGAGCGGCAAATGAGTTCTGCTTGCCGGTGGGGATCGCATACACCATCGCTTCGAGAAAGGCTTTGATGACAATGTCGGCCTCCTGATAGTCCTCGGTCTCCAGTTCCTGAGCCCACTTCCCGTTCTTTCGTGCCGTTTTGGACGTCAGATTTCGGGCGAGTTGATCGCGGTCGACGAGCGCATAACGATAGTAGCAGGCGCTGTTGAAACCGATGACGCCCATCATCCCCGCGCCGGTCTCTTCCCTGGGATTGAGGTCATCAACGGCGGTGTAGAAGTCCATCTCCATGTCGACCTTGTGGGTTGAAATGGGATGGGCAACTTGGCAGGCACCGTCAGTGTTGCGCCCCGGCCGTTCGGCGAGCATACGGCCAAAAAGAGAGATGTCGGCAGAGACCTGCGCTGCCTTGATCCGGTCCTCGATCTCCTTTAGCATCTCAAGCTTCGGCCTTGCAGGCTTTTTCTTTGTGCCAGTCCCTTCGGCAGTCTCTGCGTCACCCGCCTGGTTGGAATCCGGTTGTCCCGTAGTGTCGGCCATTTCTCCAGGTGCTCCTTCCTTGCCGGCTTGCTTTGCCTCATAATCCCGAATCTTTTTCAAGATTGAAGCGATGCCCTTGGCCGATTCCTTGGTCTGCTTTCCATCCTTAGTGGACGCCTTGGGTTTGTCGTCCCAGACCACCTTCACCGCCTGTGCGCAGACCTCAGCCTCACCCGGGGAAACGAAGATCAAGACACTTGTGTTATCTGGCTTCTTCTTGTCTGCCGCGGCGTAGTAAGCATCCGTAAATACACGTATCCCCGCTTTCCTTTCTTCCTCGTCGGAGACCTTCTTCATGAATTCCCCGTCATTGGCAAGCCTGTCGCCAATCAGCTGCTGGAGTCTCTTTGTCCTGTCCCCCACAGTAACGGTGCCTCGCTCGCGCCACCACTCGCGAACGGCGCGCTTCCCACATTGGCTCGAGACGCGAGCCCTGCGAAACCCACCAAAAAAGGCGTTCTTGGGCTGGCCGGTATCGTCGCGGTTTAAATTGGACGGAGCGAAGTTCTGGATCAGATGAACTTCGATTTTGACACCGGAATCATTCATGGTCTTCTACCTCCTGTCTGGTTGTTCGGCTGTCATTCTGAACCGTTGCTGAGCCGGTCTCTCCTGGCTCGCTTCTGTAATAGTCACGGGCCCACCCCAGTTGGACACGGCCATCCGCACGATCCCATTCGAGCAGATCCCAAAAGAACTGGAACCAGTCGAACGGTTGTTCGTTGGCCCTGAGCAGACTGATGACATGTCGAAGATGGTCACCCAGGTCGTCGGAGTGGGCGTTGAGCAGTGCAATGAAGCGGGTCTCCATACTGCCGCTCTTCTGCCTTAGTGGGGAAAACGCCGCGCCCAAGGAACGACCTTGCCGATGTTGCGGAAATGCCCCGAAAAGAGTCGCAATCAGGTAATACCATGGGTCGTTGTCGTCTTTCTCAGGCAGATACTGCACCACATGCCTATGCACGCGCGACATCTCCGCCGGTTCCCTGCCCAGGCCGCTACGCAGGTCGGCAAGCGCGCCCCGGTTCTCCTGGCCTTCCTTGGCAAGGTTGAGCAGGTTCCGGATGAACGACTTCTGTTTCCGATCTAGCTTCATTTTCTCTTGCCTCCTTTGGATTCTCGTCTTGCCTTGGCAACCTTCTGGGATTGGGACATGAGATCGTATTCATTAAAACCGACGCGAACCCGTGCGAAGGACTGGATGGCCCGGGCAGTTGTTCCAAGAGAGCGGATGCTCTCCTTCAGTGCTCGTTCGGCTTCACTCAGCACATGCTTGCGCCAAGTGCGGGTTGCCTCCTGTTGGTCGTCGGGTTTCCAATCGCTTGCGGCGGTGTCCCAATCATTGGGGAGATTTTGCAGCAGAGTGAAGAAATGCTTCTCCAATCGGGCCCAGTATGCGGGGCGGGGATCAAGACTGCTGGCCAGATCCAGGGCGGCCTTGTTGTGAGCCGCCTCCGGTGCCCGTCCGTCACTCGTACGCAAAACGCCGGGGCTTCTAAGCTCCAGCAAAGGCGACAGCACCAGGTCGACAATCGCCTGAATGCGGCCGACCGGCTCCTTACGGACCGTTTTCCTGGTGGAGGGGTTCCAGAACAAGCCTCCAGATAGCTGCTCACCAATTGATTCGGCCTCGTTGATGCGCTTTTCAAGACGCTCCGTGAGATGGTCTGAGGCGAGCATGCCAAGTGGGACCGGTAACCGCTCGTGTCTCCAGAGAAGAGCCTTGTCTTGCTTCATCGCGAGCCCTACGAGATTCGCCCTTGGTTGCGCCGCCTTCGGGATTGTTCCATTCCGGACAAGTTGTGCGGCATGATTCAGGCCGGCGGGCGGCTTGCGTACGGTTGAACCCAGGGAAAACAGCGTGTGCGCATCCCTCCATGCCGCCCTGTCCTTGCGCAACTTCACGGCCTTATAGCCGCTTTTTTCATCAGCTTGCACGTAGGTTTTCATTGGGTCCCCGAAATCGGTCTTCGTCTTCAGGCCGTTCGTGAAGAACATGGATTTCAGGTCGATGATGCGTATGAAACGGCTCAGCGGTGCGAACCGCTGCACGGGCCCCTCAAAGGTCTTCGGTTCCTTCCAGGACCTGATAGCCGTATCCACTATCGAGTCGTCTTCCCATGCCGGCTTGTCGGCAGCTATGAACGGGTGCGGCACGAGGTTCAGCAGGAGCGTTTGGAATAGACTTTCGCCCTGAAGCCACAGGACAAAGCCCTCAACACAGGGCGCAAACTGGCAATTAGTCGGCTTGATCCGCGTGTCGCCAATCTTGCTGGCCGAGGCAACGCCCGTGCCTGAATAGGACTGCGCTGAAAGAATCATTTTGGAGATTTGCCTGGGCTCATACTCCGGTCGCTCAGTACCTACTCTGTGGTCGAACAGGATTCGGCCGCCCTTGTCCGGCGCTTCCCTGATGAGACGCATCAAACCGTCGGACTTGTCCTTCCTGGCTTTGCCACGACCTTTATCCACATTGAGATCAAGACCGGCGACTTGCATGAATGGGTGCTCCTGGTCGAAGAGGTAGAAGCGGCCATGCCATTCAGTGAGATACCTGTCAATTCCACCGCCCGGGGCAAAGTGGCCTCTTTCATACAGCGACCGCCACTCCTCCATGACCGACGGTCCCTCACAGGCACGATACAAGATCGCCAGCAACAACCTGTGGAGCGCCGCGGTGACCAGTGGCGATTCGTCGCAGATTTCACGCAGCGCATGAGCTTTCAGCAGCGTGTCGCGGATTCCGTACTCGGCACTCAGACCATGAGAATCGATGCAGGGAATCCAGGAATCGTCGATGAGGTTGAATTCAGCCATTTTTCTCACCATCCTTTTCGATGACAACGCCAAGTTTTTCATCCACGGTAAGCATGTAATTTCCAATCCTTGCTCGGTTCCGATCGTCCAGCCGCAAGAGACGGGCGTGACAAAGGTGAGCGTTCTTGGTCCATGCCCTGGGCGGTCCATCTTGGCCGAGTAATGATTTGTAGATTCCCCTGTGGCTCAGTTTCACCGACCTGTCGAGAATTCTGCGGACCTCCGCAATGCCGGGAGCGTCCGCAAGAACCGTGTCAGCCGACAGCATCACGACCGTGATGGAAAAATCGCCCTCGCGTGTTGCAGCCCTTATACTCTTATGCACCTGTGGGTCTTCATCGTCAGCCAGTTGACTATTGAATTCCTCCAGGAGGTCGGAAGGGGACCCGGGCTGACGGACCAAGAGCTTGCGAGCCGCTTTTTCGGACTCGTTGCGGTCGTCCTCCATTCTCACCTTTGCCTTTCCCAGAGCGATATTCCAGCCTGTGTCGGAGTGAATGACCGTCTCGCCATAGACCGCCTCCACCAATGGTTCGATTTCGTCCGGCACGACAATCTGTCTCCGCTGACGCAAGACCAGCCAGGTGCGCAACAGGATGTACCGGTCGTAAACGAATTCGATGCTCTCGCCGAACGACGAAGGTGGGGGGCCGACCTTTCCCGCATCGCAAAGCACGACGAACTGTGGTGTTTCAAGGCCCTTCGGGCGCCGGCGCCGATGCCGGTGCAGTCGGCCGGCGCGCTGGAGAAGCAAGTCGGCGGGGGCAATCTCGGAAACCATGAAGTCGAAGTCCAGGTCCAGGCTCTGTTCGATCACCTGTGTCCCGACCAGGACGGCACGCATAGGGCGGTGCGGGTTGAGGTAGGTGCCGTCGGCCTGTTTTTCACCTTTACCGAACTTGCGAAGGACCTGTTCTTCTCGCGCCCGCCGCCACATCTGGAGCGTGCGGGCATGGAAAAGCAGGCACTCGGTATCCCGCAGGTTGTCTCTCAGGTGTCTATAGACCTCAATGGACCGGTTCACTGTGTTGCAAATCACCGCGGCACAGCCGCCGTTCTTGAGCCGGCCGTCCAGGGATTCGGTCAGTCTCGGTAGATCGGCCATGAGAAAGCTCACACCAAGGGTATGTGGCTTCTCGCTTGGGATCTCCGTACACACCGGGGGGTTACCCGTCTGTGCCTCCGGATAGTGACGTGGTCCAGCTACAGTGATTCTCGGATAGCGTCTGTACTCAACATCGTCCCGACCGGAATATGCCTTTGCAAGCGCTCTTCGTTTGGCCTCGGGCAACGTCGCAGAAAGCAAAATAACGGTACAATCCACCTCTGCCAGCCAATGCAGAAGCCGTTCGAGTATTGTACTCATGTAAGCGTCGTAAGCGTGCACCTCGTCGAAAATCACAACCTTCTGAGCCACTCCGAAGAGACGCACGAACCAGTGCTTGGTTTGCAGGACGCTCAGCAGACTCTGATCGATGGTACCAACGCCGAATGGGGCGAGAAGTGGCCGTTTCTTAGCTGTGAACCATGATTGGGCTTCCAAATCGCCATCTCCCCCGATGTTGTTTGGATTGAACTTCGGAATTTCTCCTTCTCTCACTTCCATTTTCGCAAGAAGGGCGTTGCCATGCACAAGCTGCAGGTTGACCTTCCCTTTGTGCCCACGCTGTTGTAGGTAATCGACCAAGACCCTCTTGAACATCGCGTTGCCGGTCGCTTGGGTCGGCATTGCGATATACATACCACGTGCGAGCCCTCTACACATCGCGACGTCCGCGGCATAGAGCGCCGCTTCGGTTTTACCTTGGCCCATTGGCGCTTCGATGATCATCAGGTATGGAGAAGTTCGCCTTGACACAAACTCCATTACGGCCGCTTGGAGAGCATATGGGGCGAAGCCGTTAAAGACCGCATCGAACCGCGCCTCATCAGCAAAGGCTACGGCTGGCAGCCAGCCCAGATTCTCAAGCGCTTCCTGCGCTTGTTTCTGCGCATTTTCCCAGTATTCCGCCGGACTGATTTCAACAGGAATTCCACATTCAACAGCACACCGGAAGAAATCCTGATTGGACCCGATCCAGTCCCCCAGGGAGACAAACCCTGCAAGTATTGGAACGACAGCGGGATCTTTGATCTCCTCCCTGATTCGATTAGCTTGTTTCAGGTCAAAACCTACGATTTTGGCGAATTCTTGAAGCAACTGCTGCCGGGCACTGTTCCAAGAATTATTCCCAAGCGTGTCCCGTCCCATCCGAAGCTCGAAAGATCTTGGAAAAGTACCGTGGTGCCCTCCGGCTATCTTGGCCAAGACGGTGGAAGCCGAGCAAGAGCCAAGGACTTCATTCAACACATGCGTGGTGATGAACCCATGAGGCCGATGCTGATCATTTTCAGAGAAAGGAAGTCCCGAGAGCTCCGATAACCTTGGAACTTTCTTCTGGAAGCCTGGGCTGGCTTTGCCGAGATCGTGTGTTCCTGCCAGAAATACGATCTGTGTGCGCGGATCGTTTCCAAGTGAACATTCGAGTCTTGCGCAGAGCTTCGGGGAAAGGCACCGGTCCCAAACTAGACTGGCTACCGCAGCAACGTCGAGCATGTGGCACAGCAACGGGTGGTACTGACAGTCCGTAAATGTTCGGCTTTTCCAGTCCCGGTCTGTCTTTGCCCACAATCGTACCCACGACGGGTTTTGGCTGGCCGTCAAAACCATGGCATCTGGCCTCCTCGCGGATGACTTGCAAGCCTTCCCTAAGAAAGGCTGGCGCATGGTCCCCCAGAGCCGGTCTCCATTCACGACCTTGCCCGTGTTTCTTTCGTTTTGCCCCTGTGATGGACAAACGGCCCCCCAAAGGGTTTGCGGAACACATGGCCTAAGCTCTTCACCATGCTTGCGAGGGCGGCTCGACAGGCGGCGACCCGACGGGCTTGACAGCGATTCCAGACTGCTCATTGTCGATGTTGAGCAGGTTAGACAGCTGAATTTCGTCGCTTCGATAATCTTCGGGCCCACAAAGCACAAGGCCAGATTGAAAATCCGGCATGGAACGAGCAGGAATACAAGTCCATGCGCAGGCTCTCACGGCGGTGATCCGACTGCTTTTCTTGCCTGCCGCGAACCCGAAGCCAAACCAGTCAGAAGCCTCGTTCAGATCGGCGAACTGCGCCCATCCAACCTCCCTAACCAAACAACGGTGTTGGAGTTGTTCAAATTCCCGTGAGACACACAATGTGTTAAGAAAGACGATCACTTAGGTCTGAATTTCAGCCAATAACAATGTTACATCGAGGATCCATTAACATATTCGACATCTCAATATCATCATTAACATCATGTTGTCCTGGAATTTTCTTTCAGTTGAAACTTGATCGTGCAAATCCATCTGGAATGCTAGATTGACTGCGGAAAACGCGCTCTTGTCAGTGCCATGGAACGTAATCTGAATAGATTTTCGAGCCAATCCTCTTCCATTTGAACGTCAATAAGTTTTATGATCTCATAGCTTAGAAAAAGAATCAAGAGCATCCATAGTAATGAGATACTTGTATTGTCATTGGTGTCTGCCCCATAAGCAAAGACATCTGAATTGGGAAGAAGCTCCACGACGGCGAGTCGTGTCTTTACCCCCCTTTCCATAAGCAAAAGGGGCTGGACCCTCTTGGCTCAACCCCTCCTTTACCTCCCTATCCACGACGCAGGCTCATTCCCTGACCTGCATAGGCACCCAATGGAAATGGGGCCTTCCACACTCTTCACCGGGAGCCCGGATCAACATGATCGTGTGCTTGTCCGTCAGGTCACACTGGATTACCAAGTCCGAGTCATCGCATACAGAGGAGATTTACAGGAAAGGAAAAAGGGGAATCGTGGAGAATCGAACCGCGTTCCTGGTCGCTCCCTGCTTTCGCCAAGCCAGTCCTCACCATCCGATCGTGCAGCCCGAGGGTTCCGACGGCGGCCCGGTCCGCGGATTCCAGAACGGCAGCCGCGATTCTCACGGCAGCGGCGGCGGGACGGCGGTTGTTCTTCTCCCGAACGGTGGCAAGGTAATGAGCTGCCCTGAGGTTCATTCGAATTCCTCGGACTCCTCGGTGGTGTAGAAAAGATTCAGGTCGTCTCTCGAGATGCGGGATGAATCGGTATTCAGGAGATATTCCCGCGCGTTCCGTCTGAACGTCCCGGCCTCGGCCTCCATTTCCTTCAGCTTTGCCGTGACTCCCCGGGCGGCCAGCATGCCTTTGATCTCATCAAACAGGGGCCGGCTTCCCGCAAGCAGCATGCCCTCCTGGAGTATCTTGCAGGCAACCATCCTCTTGAACGTATCGAAGAGCATCTGCTCCCTGACCCGTTCCATGTTCTTCACGACGTAGTCGATCTCCTCCCTGACGCTGGGTGCAATGAGGGTGTAATATTTCTCCTTGTAAATCGCGGCGTCGAGCTCCTTGAGAAACCCCTCCGATATGCCGTCGTCCGACACCACGACCAGGTCGATGTCGGAGCCGTTGACCATTTCACCGATGCTCTGCTCGGGACGTGGAACATCATGAGCCATGTCGTAGACGATGTCTCCGGCGATGATGAAACATACCCGGCCCTCACGCGGCCAACGTTCCGCGAGCCTGTTTTGCAGATCGCCGACAATTCTTTGGGCCAGGGCGAGCTTTGCGCGGCTCACCTCCCGAATGTGCCCGATGATCGCGTCCGCCCTGCGATCCAGGGCCTCGGCGTTCCCCGCAAGCCCCACCACGGTGTAGGTCATGAACTCCCTGAGAATCGAGGGCGAGAGTCTTGCGAAGCCCTCGACCCTCCTGTCCAGTCGCAGGTACCGGGAGCCCAGAACACGGGCCTGCAACCGCGCCGAAAGGCAGCAGGTCTTCCAGAGCTCAAGAGACGTCCCGCGCAGCGTTTCGAGTATTTCCGATCCCGTGAGAGGGCCTTTTTCTTCGATGAGTCGGAGAAGCTTATCTTCCATATCCTGATCCGATCGAACGCCGGAGGAAGTCGCTCATTCCCGCCGGGGACAAGGTCTCAAAAGAAACGAGCGGCTCGAAGCCGCCCGCATCAGTTGGATTGGGTCGAAAATCATCCGAGGCGCCCGGTCTCGGGATTGCGCGCGAAAGTCAAAGACTGGACCGTCTCGTATGGAGTGCCGCGCATATCGACCAACTCGTATCCCTTCGCCTGCAGTTCCGGTTTCGCCTTGAGCAATTGAGCGGCGGCAATCTCGTCGAGAACGTAGACCATGTTTCCGCCCTCAGCCGCGTACTTCTGCCCGTAGCTGATGGGGACGTCCGAAGTCGCCGTTCCCAGGATCGCCT
>Ga0208462_1001040_pt1 | contig 21120 bp, 10 predicted proteins | sample AD_SCU001_MetaG_FD_184452 | JGI IMG/M metagenome (GOLD analysis project Ga0208462, IMG submission 184452) | Active sludge microbial communities of municipal wastewater-treating anaerobic digesters from China - AD_SCU001_MetaG (SPAdes) (version 2) | ecosystem: Engineered > Bioreactor > Anaerobic...
CATCATCCGGGTCGTGATTGCCACGGACGATGTATGCGGCGATGCCATTCTCGCCGAGTCGTTTAAGCCCTTCTTTGAACTGGAGTTGTGCCCGGATGTTCTTGTCTGCGCTGTCGTAGACGTCACCCGCGACCAGCAGGAAGTCGACTGCTTCCCTTATACAGAGGTCTATTATCTCCCTCCAGGCACCGTAGGTTGCATCGGCCAGATCAGCAGAAAGTTTCTGATCTGCCCCGGGGAGGCTCATGACCCGGCTTCCAAGGTGGAGATCAGCGGTATGCACAAAGCAAAAGGGGCGGAAAGCGCTTTGGGACGGGGGAGGCATATGGGACTATTTACTTGAGGTCATTGATAAATCCATCCTCTAAACTATATATTATAATCATTCTCATTTCCTCTATTGGATGGCTTCAACACATCCTAAAGCGTTTTACTGCTTCGTCAGATCTCCATTCACTGATGCTGGTCATGCACTACAAAGCGAGGCGATACAATCAAGCCTCTTTCAGGCCCGCTGGCCGGACAGTGGCGATACCGTATTGGAGATTACCGGCTGTTCTATCTTCCTGACGAGGACGCCAAAAGAGTATCGTTAATCGCCGTTCGACCGCGAGGAAATGCTTACGACGATTAGTTTCAAGTATCCAGCGGCTCCCCCCTATTCAGGGCCGTTCTCACCCTTTTCATCATGTCGCCTATACCTCTTGCGCCCGCGAGAGGCGCATCCACCCGGAGTTTCGGAAGCACCCGCCGTACGGCAGCAACATAGTCTTTGCCGGCTACCACAACAACCCGGTCGAACCTATCAAGTCCAAGCCGCTGTGCCTGCTCCTGCAGGTTCTCTCTTGAGACTGCTTCGGGATCGGTAATTCGCACATTATAATTCCCCGGCACGATATCATCAGGCATCAGGAAACCGTACCCGGCAGAGAGGATACACCAGGAATCGGGGTAAAACCGCTCCGCGTACTTCTGGTTAAGGCGGACGAAGTTGCCCGTGTACACGTTCCGTGCAGGCGTTGGTCCGGCATTCCGACCGGAACTGTCGTCCCAGATCTTTCTGCCACCACACGAGATTATGCAGAGGACTTTCTCACCTGGATCCACTTCGTCCTCACTTTCTACTGACGTAAACAAATTAATTTCTGAATTTCTTTTCTTTTATTCAAAAATCACGAGGGTATAGTCCTTTGGAGTGTTTCTGATATAGCATTCAATCCGATTTATCATCCTTCATGCACTTCCACATCCAGTTCCGTCCCTGCAGACAAATCACCTCCGTGTATCGCTCATTGAGCATGTCCGTGAGATCGTGCTCAGTGACGATGGCGCTACATTTCCTAGGAGTGCTCGGGAAATTACAGAAAAAAACCCCACTTGGCTTGATGAGATTATACGTCTGATCAAGGACCCGGATGAGATGCGGTACAGTTGGCTGTACGTTCAACACGTTTGATGCGAACACAATGTCATATTGCCTGCCAAGTGCTTCAGGGTCGTGAAGACCAGGTTGAACATTAACCCCACAATCGTATGCGGTAACATCAAACCCCTGCTGGCGAAGCCATAACGTGTGACGGGCATGAAGGCCTGCGCCGAAATCCAGGATTTTATCCGTTTTCTTCGCGAATAAGGGCAAGTATTTCGGGACGATATTATTCGGGGCACTTCGACCGCGATCGATATACGTGCTATTGATAAGCTCCTCATACGTGGGAGAAACGCCGATCTTATCAAGGACTTTGTCCTGCCAGTAGTCCTGTTTGCCTATTTTAAGTCGGAAATATTCATTTTTATCTGCAAGGAGTGCTTTAACAACCGGATGATTCTCCCAGGTCTCAGACCATTTCATCGCATCCTTTACGTCGAATCCCAAGTAATCGTCATCCACAAACATCCACTTGTGGTGGTAGATATTCGGGACTCTTTTCTGTTTCTGGTAAAATATTACAGGACGATCGCTGTAAAGGTCTTTAACGCCCACCATATCGCCGCAGATAGGCTCGGTTGCAGTCTTCCAGTCGTTAGAGTGAGTAAAGGTCACGAGTCCCTCGCTGAGATTGATCTTCACAATGATATCGATGTCAGGAGGGGGGAGTTGAATCCCCAAGACGTCTAGTGCTTTACCAACAAGGTTCTGCTCTTCCTTTGAGAGAGAAGGCAGAACGCTGCGATGAATCCACTTATTTTTATCGATAATTTTTCCGATCCCATGGGAGCCACGTTTGCACCTATAGACCCCATCTTTATCTCTTGCCATTTGAGATCTCTCCAGGGACGCTAATTAGCGACTTACTGTTCACCAGTCCATAAAATATTTTCTTTAATTCTAAAAGTGATTTTGTTTTGAAATGATTTCGGAAAAATAACGGCGATCTACTCAAGTTTCCAGAGGTGTTCATACTCATATCGTCAGCGAAATGTTTTACGTTCAGGTTCTATTGACCATATCTTCAACTACGGAGGATCTGCTCATCTGCATCCTGAAACTCAACCGTATCGCGATTCAGTTCGATCGGTATTGCCGCAACTACATCGCACAGTTCGACGGTAACCTTCCCCCTTTCACGGTCGATTGAAGTGACCATGGCTTCTGTACCTTTGAAAGGTCCATTGGTGACCTTCACAATGGTTCCCACCTGCGGATAGGGGACACGCTTCGGGGCAAGTCCGAAATGATGTAGAACATGTGCTGCGTCTTCGCCTTCAAAGACGGGTTTAACCATAAATGCTCCGCTGGTACGGGAAACAGAGACATCTCGTCCGAGAGAGGTGATTATCGATCTTGCGTTCGGGACCGACTTCAGCGATCCCACCGGCGCAACAGAGATTGAGAGGACGTTCTTCGTCGATTTACCTACGCGAATTGATGTGAAACTGGGCATGAGGGGACCGATGCGTGGAAACGATTGGGCTTCAAACACTCCGATGAGGTTATTTGAGTCGATATCGAAAATTAAGCCGGCATCACCTTTCCCGACATTATATCCAGCATCGATGGACTTACCGACCTGCGTGGTGAACATCTGTTTTTCCAGAATCTCATCAATTTCATCGCTATAGCAGGGCATGATGAAGCATTTCGTGTACTTATTCGGTACCAACGATGGGAGGAGAGATGCCAGACTGACGGGAATCCCATCTATGACATAATCGTCAATCGGGGCTGGACATGATATTTCCCCCCTGCTTTCCCGATACTGAACAAGAGTCAGCAGATATTGGATTGTTGAATCGTTCGGAAAAAGCCTTATGGCATCCTCAAAGATGGCATGAGCCACATCTTCTTTATTTAATCGAAGAGCAGCAATGCCTTTCATGATACAAGTGTCTGTTGATGCCAAGTTTGTGTCGTCGAAACCCAGGCATTCATAATAGAATTCATTTGCTCTCTTCAGTTCATCGACGTAAAATAGCGATTCACCCTTGCAAAACGTCGTAAAGAGTGAAGGCCCAGCGAGTTTTTCCGCGTGTAAAAAGCAGTCAAAAGCTTCGGCGTATTCCTTATATTGAAAGTGTGCAGTTCCTTCCTTTATGCAGGCTTCCGCTTCTGCTTCCTTAACCAACATTTGGGGCAATTTGATCGAGTAAAATCTGAGAAAATCGGCATTACCACGCTTGATAGCAGCGATGCAATATGAGCTGTCTGCTGAGAGAGCCGCACCGCTTAGTGTGAGGGCAGACTCACAGTTGCATGTAGGGAGACCAGACCAGATGATGTTGTGATGATCGATGAGCACGAGTTTTCTATCTAAGCAGATGAGAATAGTCTCTCCGGATCTGGCGAAGGAAACTTGTCGCACCGGACAGATGAAAGTGGACGTCTTTAACGGAGCACCAAGATCTGGCCCAAATATCTGTGTTTTACCATCGTCAAAACCGACAACGATTTTCGCGCAGTCCGGCGAAAAAGCAAGTGAATAGATACTTCTATCGAATTTTCGGGTCAGGACATGGTCGCCATGTCCGGTGTAGATATGGAGATCGCCGGTACTGCACCCAACGGCAAGAAAATCGCCGGAATCGGAAAAAGCCAGCGCAGTAATGATCGATGAGAGGTCTGCCGACCAAGATCTTGTTCCGCCTGACAGATAAACTGTGACCGTGCCACTACTTGACCCCAAAGCGATCATAGCCCCGGTAGTCGGAATCGCAGTGCAATATTCCTCTCCATGCACAAGGTCCATCGTCCACCTGCGCTGGAGGATGCCTTCGAAAGGATCCGGTATATAACAGGATAGCCGGGACTCGGATAATGTGTAGATGAGGGGGGTGTCGTCAGAAAGATGGACGGACGAGAGCCGTTCATATGTTTTCCAGATGATAGAAGCGTACCAATCGTGAGGGGGAGCCTGGCATTCTAGAAAATAGATGTAATCGGTATTTGCACGATCCCGTGCGATAAGAGCCACTGTATTGCCCGATATTGTCGAGATCCCGGTTATGGATTTGCCTATTTCAAAGTCTTTCAGAGAGGTAACTTCCCCCTTCAGATCAGATCCAAAACAGGTCATTTTAACAAGAGAACATACTCATCGATATATTTATGATATACGGTTCGGTAATGCCAACAATTCGTCTGTCTCTGCAGTATAAAACCATATAGAAAATAAAAAAGCAGAACAATATCAAAGGGTATAATGAGTCACAATATGAGGAATATGAGGATTACATCACATGTATAACATGCAATGGGACGCAGAGACAAACGGGGTGCTGTTGACGTCAGAACAGGGTGATGTTCAGTCACCGGTTCGACCAGTTTTTTTTGAGGAACTAGATCTATTGGGTTTTAACTCAAGAGGATTCAGGTATCCCAGAGTGGAAGAACCACTGCTCTGGGCCGCAGGGCGAGCGTATTATTACCGCGGGGAAAAGATTGCAATAACCCACGGCGGAGGGTTTTATGAAGATGTAGATCTTGAGATCCTAACTGAGATCCGAGACATTGAGCCAGTGAACCTTGATGAAGTGCTAAAGAAAAATATTGATAAAATACACTTTTATACGCACGATTCAATTAATTTCATTCGCTCAACGGTCCAGGAATACAAAGGTAAAGTAGATATTGTTACCGTTTCGTTTAGTGGGGGAAAAGATTCTGTTGTTGTTTCGGATTTAGTTAAGAGGACACTCAGTCCATCCGAGTTTGTCGTTATTTTCGCTGACACCCAGTTAGAGAGCAGAATGACGTACCAGTTTATTGACCAATACATTCATGAAAATCCAACAATCCACTTCATAACAGCAACATTAGGGCGGAGTCAAACTGAACTCTGGAATAAGATAGGTCCACCAAGTAGAATTAACCGCTGGTGTCACACGGTATATAAAACAGCACCAATTAGAAAAACAATTAAAGAATATCTTGGGCAAGAGAGGCCAAATGTACTATTAATAGATGGAATCAGAGCGGAAGAAAGCGCCCGAAGGAGCAAGTACGATAACATACAGTTCGGCACAAAAGAAATGCTCCAAATCAATGTAAGCCCAATTTTAGAGTGGTCTTCTATTGAAGTATTTCTATACATGTTTTTACGGAAATTAAGTCTTAACCAAATGTATCGCTGTGGATATACACGCGTTGGATGCATTATATGTCCATTCTCATCAGCATGGGGGGAATACTTATCGAGGAGATTGTTTGAGGATGACGTCGAGCCATATATTAACATAATCAAACAAAACATTGAGAGTTCCCATATTCCCGATATTAACACCTATATCTCCGAGGGAAGGTGGAAATCCCGAAGTGGAGGGCTCGATTTAGAATATGGAGGCAATAGAGCAGAATTTATTGTTGAGAATAGAGATCTTACTATAGTAGTTAATAGGGACAACCCGGATTTCTGGACCTGGTTAAAGGTATTGGGACCTGTAGTCAAACATAATAATCAGGGTGAAATAAAATATGAAGGAGAGATCTACCCTATTACTCAGGTGCCATGGAAAAATAGAGTAAAATATATCATTAAAGGTGCGGCGAATAACATAAAATTTATAAACTTACTCAAAAAATTGAGTTATAAGTCTCAATACTGCGTATCCTGCCAAGCATGCGAGGCAGTCTGCCCTACCAGCGCATTGACCATTTCCAATCCATTGGAAATAGATACAGATAAGTGTACCAGTTGCTTTAACTGTGTTAATTATGTCGAAAAAGGATGCTGGGTTGCAAAATCAATATCTCACGTTGGCTTTCAGAAGGTGAAAAAGATGACAGGGAAGGGAATGAACCGGTATCAAGGTTTTGGATTAGAGAAAAAATGGCTTTCTTATTTTCTTGAAGGCGACGAGTGGGAAGACGAAAGAAGTTCCCACTTGGGAAATTGCCAAATAAGCGGATTTAAAAACTGGATGAAAGATGCAGGGCTTTTTGACAAAAAACCGACAGAATTGGGCGATCTTTTCATCGAACTGTCAGATATCAATGACTACTTTATGTGGGCGGTCATCTGGAGTAACTTATCGGAAAATTCTCCATTAATTAATTGGTATTCTCTCCATGTGCCGGAGGGGTCTTATTCAAAGAGTGAATTAGTCAATCAGATGGCAACATTCAGAGGGCAGGACGCACCTAACCGAACAGATACAAATGCAGCCGGTTCTCTCATCAGTACATTAACGAAATCGCCAATAGGAGATGTATTAAACCAAGGATTTGAGTCAAAGAGCAGTAATGGAAAAATCTACTCAAAGGGAGCACCTCAGGAGATCCCAGACTTAGCAATATTATATACAATTTACCGCTATGCCGCTCGAAATGAGCGGAAACGTCTCATTGTGAGCGAGTTCATTAAGAACAAGGAAGTTACCCCACATTGGGCATTCTGTTTAGATTATAATGCCATTAAGGCAGCATTAATAAGACTCGCATCAAAATATCCCGATCTAGTTCATATCGAGTTCTCTGGAAATCTCGACAATGTCAACCTTTCAGAGTCTGAAACCCCAATAGACATTGTGAAACGATACATTGCCGACAAAGTTTGTTGATCGGAGACAAATCCTATTTGATGGCCCCGGGATGATTAAGGGAATAGATAGATACAAAGGTTTTGGTCTACGTCAAGAGTGGTTCCACCGCTTCTTAACCCACGGAGAGGACTGGAACATCAACTCTCCCCTCGGAAACAGGCAGATCGAGGGGTTCACGCGATGGCTCGTCGATGCAGGCCTCTGGGAGAAAGATAGGCCTAGCGAACTCGGCAAAATAATGGTCCAGGATGGGAGATATGATAGTTCTGTCCTCTGGCTGACAGTCTGGGCCCACCTCTCATTCAGGTCACCAGTTGTCAAATGGTACGCATATTGCATCCCAGGTGGGACCTATTGGAAGAGTGACCTTGTGGACATGCTCGCTCGATACAGGAATATGGCAGTGCCCAACAGGACAGACGTCAATGCCATTAATGCCCTTACAGAAACGTTGTACCGCTCACCGTTAGGCAAAACGTGGGGAGCAGGGGCCTTATCGAGGGAATCAAACCGAGCGCGCATAACAAAAACAACGCCTCAAGAAGCGATACCCCTTCACGCCTTCATGATAGATCTCGCCCTTCTAAGCCAGGAACTTGGAAGAACACAATTGTCTCCCGGGGATCTTCAAAGCAATAAACAACTCTCCCCATGTCGTCTCTTCCAGATTACGGATAATCAGCTTGTAGAGGCATGTATACAGTCCAGCAGGCTTTTCCCGGAATTTATTCGGATTATCGAAGATAAAGAGCGTAATCTCATCGAACTGTTACCCTCTATGACCCCTGAGAACGTCTTAACGAATTGTCTTAACAATACGAGGATATAATAACACTTTTATCGCTGAGCGCAAAGATCAGGACTATATGTCAACGGGCACGAGGTATTCTGATTACATACACCTCAATACAGCCTTTAAAGATGTCTTCAGCTTCGATTCGGATATTGACGAAGAATCACTCTGGAAACGGTTCATTTTTACCAGATCGTATAAAGAATTAGTCGAGCATATATCGTTCATCTTTTCTAACGAACGGGCTAACGAGAGAAAAGGGATCCTCCTGACCGGGAGGTATGGCGTGGGTAAATCACACGCTACAGGGGTGCTCAGTCACCTCCTGTGGGACGACTTCTCTACCATCCAAGATATGCTGACCAAGGCAAAACGGGACATGGAGGAGACAGGGAGTGCACTCTATCAGTTTCGTGAAAATAACCGATATTTCCCGGTTATTCTCACCGGGCGCGATTCTGGGGAAGTCAGCGATGCCAAGAGTTTTGAATATCGCCTCCAGATCGCATTAGAACGATCTCTAAAGAAATATGGATATTCGGATCAGATCTCTGAAAAAACTGAGTTTGAAAAATATTCCCTCTGGCTTCAAGGGCTTGTTGCAGACCCCAAACGAGAAGAATACCTTAACCTAATGGAAAATCATATCAAGCAAAATTCAGATTTTTTATCGGCCGATGAGTTGATAGATGCTCTAAATAACAGTGATATAGAGGCTATCAGAACTATCTCAGGGTTCTTCAACGAGTTGGATGTGCCTGCTCCGCGCCATTGCGACACAAGCGGATATTATGACGCCGTTCTCGCACAACTCAAGAAAATTGACCCTTCGATTGTCGGCATTGTAATCTATTGGGACGAATTTACAACGGTCTTCAGTACCGCCGGAAAAAATAATGACGCAAATCTGCTTGGATTGATTCAGACCTGGGCTGAAAAAGCGTCATCAAATATCTATCTTTTCTTAATAAGTCACCAGAGCCCCGAAGCGTTGCGTGGCAAGTACAAGGTCCTGGAAGATAGTCTCGCAAAAATTAGCGATAGGTTCGTCGTGGCCGACATCCGGATGGATAAAATAACAACATATCACCTCATTGCAGAATCACTTCAGGTTAGCAATCGGAGTGAATTCTCCTCCTTCCTCTCTACGCTGGGCTTTACCACAAAAGAATATAATCACATAAGCACGATCTGCGGTCAGGTTTTCGGCGAAATTTATTATCGCGATGAGCAGGTCATCAAGCGGACAATCCCGCTTCATCTGTATTCAGTCTACGTTGCAGGAAAGTTCGCCGATCTGATAGGTTCGGCAGAACGAAGCATATTCCAGTTGATTCATTCAAAAGCAGATAGCCAGACGCCTTTCGGCCAAAAACTCGGATTCGCTAGATTCCTTGAGCAAGAACCTTCGAACGGGTCCATGTCATGGTATACGATAGATCAGGTATTCGACTTTTTCTATGATGATCTATCTGAATATGAGTTTGATTCTCTCACCGAAGCAAATGTGGTAAAACCCCTCAACGCTTTCACGCACTACTACGAAGTCGCTAAGAACATGGGTGACGACGCGCTGAAGGTATTTAAAACTGTTGTACTCATGGAGATGCTAAACGCCAAAACTCAGGATCCCGTGCTCCTGCCAACCAAGAAAAACATCTCCAATGCACTCGTAATGACGGGCATTACAAATGTCGACGACTTACTCACACGTCTGGTGGAAAAACCAATCCTCCTGGCTTATGATGACGAAAGGACTGGTTCGATAATATTTAAGACCCGTTACGGAGGATACGATGACGAGGAACTTGAAAAAGCCAAACAAGATCTCTTGAAAAACTCCTCATTCGAAAAATTTCTGGAGCATAATCAGGTCAATATTTTCAAAAAGATCAAGGAAGCTCTACTTGACGAGCCCCGAATTGCAAACGGCCATGCAGATATAACCATCTGGTCTGGGGCAGAATTTACAAAGAAGAAACAGAAGATAAAGGAACTCGATGCTAGTAGCAAACTTAACCTGATCGTAGTTATACCAGAGAAACTAGCAGACTACGACTTTGCACGAAACGAATTAAACAGTCTCTCTAGCATCCATAAAAATATAATTTTCGCGCTCTACGAAGGGGGTTACAGGAAGCGCTACGAGAAATGGATAAGCGCATGCGCCTTGCAGGTGTTGGGCCAAAAGAGAGCGAACCGCTCCATTATGGACGAGGCAAAGCGCCAGATTGAATCTGAGGACAATAAGCTTCTTTCAGATCTTGTTAGATTGTCACTTTTCTTCAGAGGAGCAACGGTTACAAAAGCAGATGGTTTCGGTACAGAGATAGGCCCCTACATCAGTCAAATTTACAACCGTGGCTTTGATTCGCTCAAATATGCTGAGTTCTGGAAATCTCCAAAAATCAACGGTAGAGAGATTCTTGATTCTTACGGAAAGATTACTGGGAGGAAGAATTTCGAGGAACACAAAACATACTACGTTAAAAAAATAATGGAGCTGTTCCGGGATAATCGTGACAATATTCTTGTTGATCCTAAACTTCTCCTAAAAGAGAATGAGGGCTACACTCAATCTTCATCCCTCTATGAAATCGTCACAAAGATCCGGCAGTACGTAATGAAACACAACGGAAACTGGATCTCTCTTAGGGTCATGATCGATGCGTTAGAACTCGAACGTCCGCCATATGGCCTCTGTGGATGGATGGAGTCGCTGATCATCGCATATGCGCTCGCAGAATTTGCATCCGAATCACGTCTGGAGGTCCTATCGGGTAATCAGACTGCGAGTAAAGACGCAACTAAGATAATTGAAGCGATCAATGACGTCATCAAGAATAAAAACAGTAACCGTAAGATTCGTTACGGCAGTATCGTTGAGAATAAACTCGCAAAAAAACTGCGTGAAATGTTCGCCTTGGAAGGAGAGGTCAAGGCAACATTGCCAGAAGTGACGTTTAAAATTCGTGAGCGCATCAACTCGATCTACGGTCTGCCACTCTGGACCATCCCCTATGCGTACCCAGAGCCACAGAGGCAAGCGTTACGCGACCTCGTCAACTCTTTGAACGGGTTACTGCTTGAGACAAACACGGAAAAAGAATTAAGCGAATCTCAAATCGAGTCGATTCTTGAAATGATCCAGGAAATCGAGTATCAAGAGAAGAAATCGATCTGGGACCAGTGCTTCTCTCACCAAGCTGTGAGCGAAGGGATGAAAGCATACCTCCACCTGCACTATCCACGGCTCCTCCTATCATACCCGTCCGTGGAAAGCCTGACACAGGCATTGAAAAACGAAGTCAAAGAGGACATATGGACATGGCAGGAGCAGAGAATTGCCGATGTACTAGCGCTTCTTAACAGGTCGACCGAGCCCCCTGAAGCCCCACAGAATGTTCACTCCTCCCTCCAACCAGAGGGCGTAGTAATAGTTTGGGATATGCCGCAGTCAGACACCCCTCTTCCAACGTTCTACCATATAGAGCGGGGAGAGAGCACTGACTCGTTCCAACTCCTTTCAAAGAAAATTGCCGAATCGACACGTTTTTGCGATTCGGGGGCCACACCGGGCAAGATGTATTACTATCGCATCATCGCTGAGAACCCTGCCGGAAAGAGCGAGCCCAGTACCGAGGTAAAGCAGAAGATCCTTCCTCCTCCACCTCAACTACCGCTCAGGATACACAGTGAGGAAGAGTACATCATAGTCTCATGGGAGATCCCCGATAGCACGTACGAGATAAAATATTATGAACTCTCCCGCGGAGAATCGCCAAGAGACTTTAACCATAGTGAGCAGATTCCCTACAACATTAACTCTCATCAGGATTTCGGTGTTGAACAAGGAAAGAAGTACTATTATCGGATTTTTGCTGTCAACTCCGCCGGGCAAAAGGGGCAGGGGAGTATGTCGGCACCTGCAAAACTCCTCGTCACCACACCCCCTCCACCGCCACAAAGAGCATTTGTTGTCTCCGAAAAGGACCGTATCAGGGTAGCCTGGTCTCACCCCGAAAATGAGAGAGATTCGGTGGAGGAGTACTGTGTCTATAGGAATGATGGCTCTGGAGCAGCATCTATAGTCTACTCTGGCCCGTCGGAAGACACTACATGGTTCGATCAAAAAATCCAGCCTGGCATAATGTATTCGTATACCATATCCTCACGAAACAAGGTCGGGGAGAGCACATGTGTGAGTGCCGGGTCTATCAAGATTCTCCCAGAGATACCTCCAATTAAGTTATCGGTTGTAGATAACGGAGGATACGCTCATATTACGTGGGAATTGCTTGGGGACGAGTATGCGATTCAAAAATACGAAGTACGCAGAGGTGACCAGCCGGGAAATCTAAAGGTCTTAAAGGTCTTTAACTCCAGAGAAAACAGTTTTACAGACGATTCCGTTCGTCCCGGACGTATATACTACTACGATCTGGTTGTGCGGAACAGCGAAGATGCACACAGGGAAAGTGGAGAAGCGATATCGTTCACACCGTCGGTTTCTATCGACATACACGCATGGGAAGGAACGACGAAGACGTTCATAGAGACAAACAGCAAACTGTTCATTACCAGCTTAAGAGGAGTCGTCTCGGCAATCACAGATAATGGCAGACTGGGCGGTCATGAAGCAGAGGATAAAAAGTTAATCATCAAAGTGAAAAACTTCTTGGAGGAACTCACGGATGAGTGAGTCGGTATTTATTCACGTTTCATCATTTGATGAGCTCTCTCAAAGGCTTCATCAGAAATATCGTGAAGGGGTGGCACAATACACAAGTACCTTCCGATATCCCTCTTCGATCATCTTTTTCGATTCTAAACAGGAGTATAAAAGATTTATTCAAGAATCCTCCTGGGAAATCCGGACATTATCTGAAGCATTTGAAGGTAAGGATGAGACCTCTTGCTACCAGATCAGGAAGTGGCTTAGCTCACTTCTCAGTGAACATGGTGAGAAACCCGTAGTCGTTTTACCCATAACAGAGTACATCCGGATGTGCAAACCTCACAACCCGCCATTAATTGATCAAATATTTACAACAATTGTACAGGCGGAGTTTTCATCAATAATTGTCCCAATGCTTGATTATTCGTTCAGCTACCAGAAATTCTTTGCAGATTTCCCCCACCAGGAAAGGATGGCAGAAGTATTCTCGTATGACTCACCCGAAAAAAATCAGGATTCAGCGATCAAGGTAATTCTCGATGAGACAGGAATGGTCCCAACAGAGGGGTATGAGGTTATTACCACTCTAAAGAGCTGGATAAAGCTATGGGAAACAGGGGAAATAGCAGATAAGAATAGTCTGATAATACAGAACAAACGAATTATTGAAGCGATTAAGGATACTGACATATCAGTCCCAAAAGTGAACAAACGGGTCGTTAAGGATCAAAAGGATTACCTCGCGTACTACCAGAACATTGATCCCTCATGTTTCACGATCGAACCAGACACAACAATCTGGAACGTTATTTTCAGCAACCTCTATCCAGACGACCATAAAAATTCGTGGAACAAGATTGCCACGACGATTCTCGGAAGCACTGACAACCTTGAGGAGGACATTACCGAGTATTGGGAAGACTCTTCCCGAAGCGAGAGGCGTGTGCAGAGGTGGTTCTGGTTAAACGAGGCCAAAAAAAGATCTCTCTCATCACCGTTCCTGGAAAGAGTTGTAAAAGAGGTGGAGGATCCTGAACAATTACTTGACTATGCATACAACATAGGCATAGCATCCAACGAGATCGACGCTCAAAGCCTGAGAGAACGAGTAAAACTGTTAAAGAAATTTAAGAAGCCACTATTCAGCGCGGGAATTTTAACTTTTGAACAAAAGTACGTCGAATGGAAAGAGCGTCAAGGAGACAATTACAGAAAAATAATCGAACATACGACAGGGATCTTCCCCTTCGAACGTCAAGCACTAGTAGAAGTTGTCCCGCTCTTGATGAGAGAGCAGTCTGGGTTCCCAGGCGAACTGTTTCCTATCATTGAAGAATGCTGGCCGACGTTTGCAGCGTACATCGAACCTGTTATTGGAAACAGCCCTGCAGAGGATATTTCAATCAAGAGTGACCCCCAGGGCTTCGCCGATCAGTATTCTGCACAGTACATCTTTGCAAAGTTAGCCTATGATGCCCCGACAAAAAGGCTGGAGAAACTGCAGCATCAATACTTTGTTGAGTGGAATGATATACTTGGAGCGCTTTCCATCGGGAAAATTCCTCAGCATAACGATACATCATTTAAAGCCCGGATCAATAATGACGGGTATATCTTCTTAGACGGGGTGGGCTACGAGTGGCACAACGTCTTAAGGGTCCTTTTTGAGAGAAAGGGATGGAAGATTACATCAATCCAGCCATTATTCTCTCAACTCCCGAGTGACACGGCCCATTTCCCGCTCTCAGACCCTGTGAAAACATACCGAGATTTTGACGGGTTAATCCATAAGTATTACCGGTATCCTACAACAATTTTCGAGGAACTTGAGATACTAGAACAAATTGTTGAGGAAATTCATCAGTGGCATAAGGACAGACCGATCTGGATCGTATCAGATCACGGTTCAACAGCGTTTGCACGGAAAGGGAAGGCAAGAACTATAAAGGGGGTTAAAAAAGAACATGGAGGACGTTGTGGAACGTTCAAAGGAGATTTCCTGAACGAGGATGGAAGAACCCATTGTGTTGCCGAGAAAACGGCATCCTATGCAGTGTCTCTGAGTTACGATAACTATGGAGAGACATCACCTCAAGGAGAGGCTCATGGAGGCGCAATGCCTGAGGAAACCCTTGCCCTCGCTCTGCTGATCGTACCCTCGGGAGCCGATAAGTCTTCAGAACAAATCACAGTAAAGCCAGAAAGAGACTCATATTCGACTTTCGATCCCGATATCGTATTACTGATCAATGGAGCAGCAGGCGTTCAGATCGAGTCAGTAAACATCAGGATTAACAAAGGGACACGCAGATCCATCCCGATGGAATGGGTAGAGAAAAACACGATCAAAATTCCGATTGCAACGATGAGAGAATCAGGTTTTAAGCCCGGAGAAAATACGCTTGACATTACTTTCAACAAGACAATACAAGCAGCCTGCTCTGTAGAGTATACTTCGGGATCTGCAGTTACTGAGTTTGATCAGGTCTTCAAATTATGATTGAGAGAGGTGGTGAGAGTATGGAAGAAAATATGCCTGAAAAAACAACTTTTGATGAAACTGGGGAGCCTCGCGAGTACGTTCTGGACGAATTAGACAAAAAGATCCAGGAACTATTCCCCGGCGAGTCTGTTAACAAACGATTGACGAAGACGGGCCTTCTTTCATCTCGTGCCTTGCCCTCTTTCGTATCGGACTGGTTGATTTCAAAATTTTCTTCGGGGAACCAACTGGACACACTTGCATTGCAGCGTTTCCTCGATAATTATCTCCCCGACAAAAGCAGAGCAGAAGAGGTAAAACACCGCCTGATGTCGGATCGCTCACGGGTAATGATCCTCGCAGATTTTAGAGTTACGCCTAATATCCAGTCTGGAGAAGAACTCCTTGAAATACCGATCTTAGATGTGACGGGAAAAGAGGGCATGGTAGATCCAATTATTCTCGATAAATCACCTGAATTGCTGAACGGTGGCATGTGGGGTGTCGGAGAACTCGTATATAACCAACCAGAAAACAAAAAGAAAGATGGAAAAATTGTTCTTAAGGAATTTACACCTTTCCGCCCGTATCAGGCAAACCTGGATTATTATCGAAAGGCTCGCTCAACGTTTACATCAACGATCGAATGGATAGATTTCCTTCTGAAGAACATGGAGTATGATCCTCACAGTTTCGACGATACATCTCAGAAGATGAGGATGATATCGCGGCTTCTGCCATTCGTTCAACCGAGGGTCAATCTTATTGAACTCGCCCCAAAAGGAACCGGGAAATCCTATGTCTTTGGGAGATTGAGCAAATACGGATGGCTAATTAGTGGCGGTTCAGTAAGCAGAGCCCAGTTATTTTATGATATCAGCAAAAAACGCCGGGGACTTATCACTCGATTCGACTACGTGGCTCTTGATGAAATACAGTCAATAAAGTTCGGCAGCAATCCCGAAGAGGTAATTGGTGCCTTAAAAGGTTATTTGGAATCTGGAGCATATAACGTAGCCTCGTATAGCGCACAGGCGGATGCAGGCTTTATAATACTCGGAAATATCCCCATTTCAGAGAGCGGCCGGCCAATAAGCAACAACTATTTCGACTCACTGCCGAACTTTATGCAGGAGGGAGCATTCCTCGATCGATTCCACGGGTTTATTGAGGGGTGGAAGTTGCCCAGGATAAAAGTGGGGAGCATAGGAAGGGGATACGCACTTAATTCAGAATTCTTCTCTGAAGTAATGCACGGGCTCAGGAATGACACAACTCCCGCAGCGGTTGTTGACGCATTCCTCGATGTGCCTAAGGACGCTGATAAGCGGGACGTTACGGCAATAACTCGAATTGCATCGGGATTCTTGAAGTTGTTATACCCACAGGTGCGCTCGGCGAGCGAGATTAACGTGAATGACTTTGAAACGTATTGCTTTGAACCGGCGCTAAGGATGCGGACAATCATCCGAGAGCAACTGCACCGGTTAGACGAAGAGTTCTCGGAAGATATGCCGGAAGTTGTAGTTAAGAAAGTCTAGAACCCAGCAGTATGCCAATGAGGGCGATATGGCGGCTTTAAATCTATTTTGAGATCAAGGTGAGGCAGGTGCAATTTCAAATTGGATGTCGTCCTCCTTGTAGCCAAACAGTTCTATCAATTTTATAGTATTCTTCCTTAGTCTCGTCGCACTAAAGTTTGATTCCATAAATACATCAGTTCCTGGAATCCTTTTCGCCATCCTGAGTTCCTTTGAATTCTGTGAAAAGTAAGAACGTGAAGCCCCTCTAAATGTATAAATGCGGTTGAATGTATCAGAATGCTCCTTGTATATTATTTCAGCCACTTTGGCATAAAGATCGATCCATGTATCAACTTCATACGACTTACCCGCAAACCTGAACCCCCGGATCTTCTTATGAGCATACTCCTCGCTAGGGCTTTCAAGAGCGCCCTTGCCTCTTCTTCTCACGGGTGTTCTTACTCTTTTCTCAGAGCGTGGTTGTGATGAAGTAGTGGCTGCCAATAGCGGTTCAAGTTGCGACTGAAATTGAGCAAACATCGATGAAAGATACAGTAGAGTTTCTTTACCGCTTTCGATTCTACTGATCTCAATTTTGAGATCTTTTTGCATTTGGTAAAGATCATCAGGAACAGGGATCTTTTTCGACTCAAGCTGGGTTACTGAATTACTAATGATATTGAGGTTTTCTTGTTTTTCCTCAAGATTACTGTTGAGTAATATCGGATAGAGGGAATCAATGACCCCTTGGAGACTATTTATCGAAACTAGACAATCTTCATCCATAGTATACTCTATGCATCATAGAGCAAAATGATTTAAAAACCTTTCATTATAAGTCCAGAAACGTAGGATACCGATTTTATAGAATTTAGTTTGCCCAACAGGGACCACTTCCACAAAAAACACATCCCATTGGTCCCGCCGGCTACAACGTCGGCGTCAACGTGCGAGCGGCCGCCGGCCAGACGGTGCTGCACCTGCACGTCCACGTCATCCCCCGGTATGCCGGCGACGTCGAAGACCCCCGCGGTGGGGTCCGCGGGGCGGTCCCGGAAAAGAGGGTGTACTGAAGGATGCCCGCACCAGGTCCGAACCGGTATACGCCCTACGCCCAATAAAACCTATCAGAGCAACCGAGACTCATCGAGATCGTCACCAGAAAGACGGCGAGGACAGCACAGCTAGCCACCATCCGGGCCCTCGGAGAGAAAGCCGGTCCCCGGGCCATCGAGCTGCTGACGTCCTTTCTCGCTCACCGGGACATGGACGTCCGCAGATACGCCCGGGAAGCAACCGAATCGATTCGTTCGCATCAGAAGACCCAGAACTCCATTCAATCCCCGTAAACTCCTCGACGAACAAAACAGCAATCCTTATCTTCCTGTTGCCGGATATCGAAGAACACCGGAATCCGCTGGCGAAAATACCTTTATACCTGGAGCGGTTTGTAGGACATACCATGTCTCCCGGCCGGAACGAGTATGATACCCCCACGGCCGATACGAACTGCGAGCATAGCCCATGAAGAGACTCCGTCAGGACGAGATCGACTATCTGGCGCACCCCGAGAGGTTCACCTTCGACTACTTCAGGACAGAGACCCTCGACCCCCTCCCCGAGGCCGCAGCACTCGGCATCGCCGATGAAGAACTGCTGAACTACTACGACAACCGGTATCACAAAGACGCCAGGTTCGTCCTCCGGCTCGACCCGAACGACGGACACTACGCGACGCTCGAAGACTGGGTCGCCGGCGCCGCGTACCGGATTGCCAGGGAGCGGATGGGGGATCCTGAAGCGTTCCGGAAGGCAGCAAAGGAGTTCACCGCGTTCAGGGTCGGTTCGGTCAATGCCCTCCATCCGTACCCGGAACTCCAGAAGATCCAGATTCTGAAGAAGATCGCACTGGAACTGCGGATGCAGCCTGCCATGATCGACGAGATCGCCCATCTCTTCTCGGTCGGGAGTTCGGTCTTTGCGATGGAACTCTTCACCCGGCTGGCCGAGTCGGGACATCTCGAGACGTTTGCAGGCCGTCTGTCCCAAACGGAAGAGAAACTCGCCCGCCTCTCCACACGGCCGGTGCTGCTCTATACCCTCTGGAACCACCAGAAGACAGCGCTAGAGGCCTGGCTCGGGAGCGGCGGAAAGGGCGTTCTCGAAATGGCCACCGCGACCGGCAAGACGATGGTCGGCCTCGCCGCTGCCGAGAAACTCTTCAAGCTCCATGGGTCACTCCGGGTGCTGGTCCTCGCCCACTCACGGGCGCTGCTCGACCAGTGGCGGCGGGAAACCATCGAGAAGCTGGGGTTCGTAGGCGGTTCAAACGGGGACTACAGGAGCCCGCTCAACTACGACAACAGGTTCGTCGTCGAATTCGATACACTCCAGAAGGTTTACAAAAATCCCGGGGCATACGCCACGGACCTCCTCATCGTCGACGAGGTTCACCACGGAGCGGGGCTGCGGTTCCGAGAAGCGCTTGAAGTGCCGTGCAGGTGGAAGATGGGGCTTTCGGCAACGGTCGAAGGCGCCGAACGGGGGCAGGTCCTCGACCGGTATCTCGGAAAGACCGTCTACACGTTCACGCTCAAAGAAGCCCGCGAACGGGGGGTCGTGCCGGACTTCAACCTCTATGTCCACAAGACTTTCCTCGATATCGCAGAGGACGTTGAGTTCAGGGAGATCTCGGAGCATATCAAAAAACTGCTCAACTACATCAACACAAACGACCAGATACTCATCCAGATCCTCTCCGGCCACAAGTTCAGCCGGTTCGAGAGCCTGGGAGACTTCGTAAAACTCATGAGGAACTCCCGCTACTCGGAGACCGAAGTCCCCGAAGAGTGGCAGAAGTTGGTCGGCCTGATCTACAGGCGGCGGCTGATCATCCACCGCTCGGCCCCCAAGATGGAGCAGGCGATCCGTCTCATCAAGCAGCTCGGGAACCGGAAGAAGTGCGTCGTCTTCTCGATGGACATCGAGACATGCGAGCGGATCTACCGGTCGGTGAAGGACTCTGTACCTGCATACCGCGTCCATTCAGACCTGCACCCGGACGACGTCAAGCGAACACTCAATGCGTTCCGGAACTGCACGGCAGGTGTGCTCATCGCCCCGAAGATGCTTGACGAAGGCCTCGACGTCCCCGACGCCGAGATCGGGATCAACGTCGCATCAGCAAAGACCAGACTGCAGCTCGTCCAGAGAATGGGGCGGATATTGAGGAACAGGCCCGATAAGCAACCCATATTCCACCACTTTGTCGCCCTCCCACGGAACTTCGTTGCGGCCGAGGACTCCTTCTCCTACATGAGTGACCTCGCCTGGATCCAGGATATCGCCCTGAAGCTCGGCATCGCGCTGGAACTCTACGACCCGGAGAACAGCGAGATCCTCGACCTCGAGAAGCAGTCCGAGGAGGTTGTGCGGTCCTACTACAGGGTCCGGGAGTGCATCGTCACCGATGACTTCGGGACGATCTATGTCAAAAACATCGTCAATTCGATCAGGAGCGAGGCCCGGAGGCGGTTGATCGAGCTGCTCGAAAACCAATCGAGTTCTGTCACTGACGAGCAGTGGCTCCACCTGCTCCGGAGGGCTTACGGCGATGAGCCGATGAACAACGTCTCGAGCCTCCGCTGGCTTCTCATCATCTCCGGAAGAGACTCGAAAACGCTGCAATCCCTGCTTCTCATGGGAAAGCGGGATCTGCAAACCTCGCCCCAACCGACAGGTTCACCGGAGATCCCGAAGATAGGCATCGTGGAACACACAACGGGCGCCGCGGATAGAAGGGTTGCAGAACTCATCACAGCGCTCAAATCGGAGACTGACCAGAGGAAGCGAGACCGTGCCGCCCAGAACCTGATGAATATCGGGCAGCCTGCGGTCGAACCGCTGATTGCGGAACTGAAAAGTGCAGACAGGAGAACGAAGGTGAATATCATCCGAGGGTTAAGGGTCATCAGGGACCGGAAGTCAGTCGATCCTCTCACGGAATGCCTGCGCCATCCGGACCGCGAGATACGGAAGAGCGCTGCAGACGCGCTGGGTACGATCGGCGACCCGCGAGCGCGGCTAGCTCTCACGATGGCGCAGAGGGATAGGGATCCCGCAGTGAAAACAGCGGTTAAACGGGCTCTTGAGAAATTGCGGGAAGATTGATGACCGGGAAGAGCACTGCAGATCTTCAACCGGCATCGTCCACTTGTTCTTCGACCGCCTCACCGAAAAGTGCGCCTATCTCATCCACGTCCGGGGGTACGAGGCATGGGTGATGTAGGCTGCCCGTTCTGCAACCCTCAAAAAGACGAGATCGTCCTCGCCAACGACCTCTGCTACGCCCGCTATGATCGATATCCAGTCAGCCCCGGCCACCTCCTCCTCATCCCCTACCGCCACATCCCCACCCTCTTCGACGCGACGAACGAAGAGCAGGCCGCCCTCCTCGCCCTCGTCCGGGAGGCAAAACCCCTCCTCGACGAACAATATCGCCCCGACGGCTACAACGTCGGCGTGAACGTGCGAGCGGCCGCCGGCCAGACGGTGATGCACCTCCACGTCCACCTCATCCCCCGGTATGCCGGCGACGTCGAAGACCCCCGGGGCGGGGTCAGAGGGGCGATCCCGGAGAGGAGGAAGTACTGAGGGGCGGCCCGGT
>Ga0208462_1001041_pt1 | contig 21114 bp, 16 predicted proteins | sample AD_SCU001_MetaG_FD_184452 | JGI IMG/M metagenome (GOLD analysis project Ga0208462, IMG submission 184452) | Active sludge microbial communities of municipal wastewater-treating anaerobic digesters from China - AD_SCU001_MetaG (SPAdes) (version 2) | ecosystem: Engineered > Bioreactor > Anaerobic...
TTCCGTGTTTCTGGGCAAACAAAGCGCCAAAAGATTGGTCAAATCTCTTCCAGTCGATCTTATCGGCCAGCACATACAACGGGTGTTTTTTATCCAGTATCTGTTCCAGTCGGGAGCGAAACAGGTCGCCATGTGTTTCTGCAAAACTCGTGTCTTTCGGTCTCATCTTTTTGCCGGTTTTGGGCTCCTTTTTTTCAAATTTCCGGCAATTATAGCATATCAATATTCGTTAGTAAAGCAATAATATCAATATGTTGTGTATTTTTCAGGGACGACTATCTACCATGAGGTACTCGAAGATCAGGCTACCATAGCAGCCGCCGTCAAGGAGACGTTCGAAGCCCACAATAGCGGAAAAGGCGTCAATTCAATAGTGAAGTTATTGGCTCTTAGTGCACCAGCAGCAATTCCTGAGATCAATGCACCTGAAGCATCTGCCAACATTCAACAACTCATTCTCTCAGAACTTTGCCAATTTAGGGATGAGTTGCGGTCAATCCGTCGCGATTCCAAAATTGCAGCTCACCGCACATTACGTGGTCGAGAGATTGCACCAGACATCGAGAGAATCAAAGATTTGATTATGCATGCTGAAGTGTTACTGAGAAGCGCCGACGAAGGCGGTTTTGAGCGCGCCGAGATGAGTCTTTCTGAGTGCAAACAGAGATTACGGCACATCATGCCTCAGCGAAACGATGACGTACTGGACATGAGGCACCGAGATACAATTATGGAACTCACTCATCGAATAGACATGCTGGAGTATGAACTGGAAAAAAGGAGGACTAACCTGCCTGAGAAAAACAAATGATGCGGATCGCACGCATAGGACATAGGAAACAAGGAGATAAGGTAGGGACACAGAGACGCTGTTAACTTATTAACTTCATCTCATCTGCTATGCTGCTTTTCGTGTTTTTCCGGATCGGGCGTGTAATTGTAGACCGAGGGCTTGGATAACTTTCAGCACTGTTGAAAATTCCGGGTTGCCTTCCGCTGATAATGCTTTGTACAAACTCTCCCGTCCCAAACCGGTTTTCTTGGCGATCTGGGTCATTCCTTTGGCTCTGGCAATATCACCGAGCGCAGCGGTTATTAATCGGGGATCGTTTTCTTCTAAAGCCGCCTCCAGGTAGGCTACGATATCAGCCTCTGTTTTTAAATGTTCGGCAGCATCCCAAACACTGGTTTTTTCTTTGCTCATTTTTCATACCTCGATTTCATGGACGAGTTTCTTTGCTTTCTCAATATCACCGGTTTGCGTCGTTTTATCACCACCGGCAAGAAGTATAATCAATCTGGAACCCTTTTTTGTAAAATAAATACGGTAACCAGGTCCATAATCAATCCTTAATTCCAATACTCCTTCACCCACCGATTTTACATCGCCGGGATTTCCCAGCGATAACCTGCGAAGACGAATATCAATTCGAGCGCGAGCATTTCTGTCTTTGAGTTGATCAAACCATTGGCGATAATGTTCCGTCTGACGGATTTCTATCATGGATTTAGTGTATTTTATGGGATACGTTTTGTCAAGAGATTAGAAATAGCGTTAGAATAAAGATGAATTCTAAAGCTTCCGAAAGGTGACTTCAAAACTCTTTTTTCAACTAAGACAATTGAAGTTCCTGATCCTTCGTTTTGCCAAGATTTATGGCAAAATGTTTCCAGTGGCCGCTCCAAAGAGATAATTTGGGCAGCAGGCCGTCAGCTGATAATGCTTTGTACAAACTCTCCCGGCCCAAACCGGTCTTTTTGGCTATCTGGGTCATTCCTTTGGCTCTGGCAATATCACTCACCGAGCGCAGCGGTTATCAAAATGAAACCTGGAATTAGCCGAACATCAGGAATATTTCCTCATGTTCATTCTTCGGATCAATACAATCGCCTTGTTATTCTTCCAGGATGAACCTCCAGGCGCAGAACCATTCATCTGGATGGGTATCAGGCGGACATCCTACACACTCAGTGCGGATCCTGGAATCAATGGCCCTGGCGAAACTGCCGTATTCAACCAAACCGGCTGATTTACAGGGATAATCAGCCAAACCCTGCCGTTTGCGGGCGGATTGGACTCGACAATCGTTCATCTGGAAAACAATGCTGGTGGGGCTTTCATCGATAATCGACTGTACATTAATGCGGGCATACATTCTGAGCTGCAAAGCTTTTTTCAGTCCCTCCAAGCCCGCTTTATCCTCCAGCTTCAGGTAGCGCTTGATCGACCAGGCTTCAAACGGCGAAAATTTGGCCCAGCAGGTGTCATTGCAACGTTTTGCGTCATTCATCCCGTGTTTGAATTCTACCGCCTGGAACCAGATCCCATCATTGGCCAGCCAGTTGGCGCCGAGATTGGTGAGAACGTCCAATAACTTATCTTTGGGCATGTCCAGAAAAAGCTTAGGCACGCCCTTGACCATCTCAAAGCCGAATATCTTGGCCAACCTGTTCATTTGAATATTGTAGCTTTTTGGATATGCATCGCTCATGACCTTCAGGGCTTCCTCAGTTCCCATCTGGTGCTCAACTTCCTTAAACCAGAAAATATGATGCACTATGGTCCTGTGCAGCATGTCCACGACAAGTCTGGCCAGGTCTTCCTGTGATAGTCCTTCATAAAAACCGGATTCAACTTTCATGCTTTTCCTCCTTGATTAAAAATTTACCAATAAATTTGCCGCCCGGCGCAAATTGCTGGGAGTAGACCAATGACGTTTGCGGTTGCGTACTTACTCTTATCTTCCCCAGCCATCCCCTGCTTCCAATTTTAGCAGGGATCATGCCAAATTAATGAGTAGGCAAATCAAGTGCTTATAAAGACGACGCAGAATGTTTGCCAGATATAACAAAAAATGCCGTCGTATTTGACAATTTACTTACCAAGGTGACGTATATGACAACAAGAAAGAAGAGATAAATATTATCGCCGTATGTGACAAAATTATATTAATGGTATTACTCATGCGCCGGGAACGATTGCCCGGTACGACGACCATTTTGTAGGCTGTTTCCGCGCTTGTTCATTGTGTGACATTCAGTTATACTTTCAAAATGAAAAAATACAAACTAATAGACCATACCGCCGATATCGGCTGCGAAATATACGGCAGCACAAGAAAGGAACTTTTTGCCAACAGCGTCGTTGCTTTATTGGAATTGATGCTGGGGCGGAAAACGATTTCCAGGACCAATGAAAATCCGGCCTTGGAAACGAAAAGCCTTACCGTAGAAGGAGACGATTTAGAAGATCTCTTTATTAATTTCCTGCGGGAAGTTCTCTATTTATTCAACGGTGAAGGGTGGGTGGTGGTCGACTGTCATCCTTTGCAGGTAACCAACAAACATATTACTGCTCAACTGACCGGAGAGCCTTATATCAGCACGAAGCATCAAGTAAAAATGGAAATTAAAGCAGTGACGTATCATGGCCTGAGTGTTAAGAAGACGAAAACCGGATGGGTGGGAAGGGTGATATATGATATCTGAAATTAAGATGGAAAGATTAGACGAAAACCGCTTGCTGATTCCCAAGAGCGGGGGCATGAAAGTTCCCGGAATTATTTATGCCAACGAAAATATTCAGCACCTCTTAAAGAGCGACGAAAGCGCCCGGCAAGTGGTCAACGTTGCTCAGCTTCCCGGTATTGTCAATTATTCTCTGGCGATGCCCGATGTCCACTGGGGGTATGGTTTTCCCATCGGTGGCGTGGCGGCCTTTGATCTGTCCACAGGCGTCGTTTCGCCGGGCGGCGTCGGCTATGACATCAATTGCGGTTGCCGTCTGATGGCCACCAAACTCACGCTTTTTGATGTTCAGAATAAAATTCAGGACTTAACTCTGGCTTTGTATGACCGTATACCAACCGGCGTCGGCTCGACGGGTCATGTTAAATTGGCGGGTAAAGATCAGAAGAAGGTCCTGATAGAAGGAGCCAACTGGGCGATTGTCAACGGTTTTGGATCTCCCGAAGATCTGGAGACAACGGAAGACGGCGGTGTCATGGCCGGAGCCGATCCCGAAAAAGTATCCGCGCGCGCCCTGGAGCGGGGCAAGCAGCAGTTGGGCACTCTTGGCGCCGGCAATCATTTTCTGGAAGTCGAGTTTGTGCAGGAAATATTTGATGAAAAAGTCGCCGCCGCCTTTGGCCTGCAAAAAGATCAGATAGTCGTCATGATACACACCGGTTCGCGCGGTTTGGGTTACCAGATTTGCGATGATTATCTGGCGGCGATGGTCAAGCACGCCCATGAAACGGGCATCGCACTGCCCGACCGGCAGCTGGCCTGCGCTTATCTGAATTCACCGCGGGGTCGCGATTATCTGGCGGCGATGGCCTGCGGGGCGAATTACGCCTGGGCCAACCGGCAGGTCCTGATGCATCTGACGCGCGAAGTCTTTGAAAAAACGCTGCATCTGACGCCGCGGCAACTGGGAATGCGCCTGGTTTATGATGTCTGTCACAATATCGCCAAAATCGAAGAATTTAATATTAAAGGGGTCAACAAGAAGCTTTGCGTCCATCGCAAAGGAGCAACGCGGGCATTTCCCGCCGGACATGAGTCCGTGCCGGTTCGCTACCGGGGTGTGGGGCAACCGGTGTTGATTCCCGGCAATATGGGAACAGGCTCTTATGTTATGGTTGGTCAGCCCAGGGCCATGGAAGAAACATTTGGTTCGGCATGCCACGGGGCGGGCCGCGTTATGAGCCGGGCGCAGGCCGTTAGATCGAGTCGGGGACGTTCCATCAGCCGGGAAATGGCCGACCGTGGTGTTGTGGTTATGGCCGGCAGCAAGGGGACTCTGGGCGAAGAAATGCCCGAAGCCTATAAAAAATTAGAGGATGTTGTCCAGGTTATGCATGAGTCGGGAATTGCCAAAAAAGTGGCGAAGCTGACGGCGCTGGCCTGCATAAAAGGTTGAGAAGTTATCGACTGGAAATATTGAGAGAGTTGTTGTAAAGGAAACACGAAAAATTTTTAGGCAAAGACAAGGACTTCAATGCTAATTTTTATTTAATGTCTATGGACTTAAGCACTAAAGCCCCCTCTTTTTTAAAGAGGGGTTGGGGGAGATTTTACAGGGTGTAATAAAAATCCCCCTGTATCCCCCTTTACAAAAGGGGGATTTGGAAGGTAAATTTCTTAAGTCAAAGACATCGAATTTTTGTTGGCAAAAAAATAAATGCGGTGCTCCGAAACGTTCCTGCTCGAGTTCGTAAAAAGCACGTCGGCAATTTGAGGAGATTTGTATGAAAAAGTCATTTATGCCTGATTTTAAAACGGAAGAAGAAATTCAGGCGCTACAGGTGGAAGGTCTGAAGTGGACGGTGGCCCACGCCTATAACGGTTCGGAATTTTACAGAAAGCGTTTTGATGAAGCCGGGATAAAGCCGGAAGATATTAAAAGCCTCGACGATTTGCAGCGGCTGCCTTTTGTGACGGCGCATGATCTGCAGGAGCAGTATCCCTGGCCTCTGCAGGCCGTTCCTATGGAAAAGATAGTCCGTCTTCATGCATCGTCGGGTACGACCGGCAAACGCAAGGTCATGATCTACACCAATAAAGACATTGATGATTGGGCAAATATGTTTGCCCGCTGCTATGAGATTGCCGGTTTATCCCGAGAAGACAGAATTCAGATATGTGTCGGCTACGGTGTCTGGACGGCCGGCGTCGGTTTTCAGCTGGGCTGTGAACGCTTCGGCGCTCTGGCCATTCCCGCCGGTCCCGGCAATATGGATATGCAAATGCAGTTTCTGGAGGATTTTCAGCCGACCGTGATCTGTTCCACAGCTTCCATGGGGCTGCTTATGGCCGAAGAGGTCGAGAAAAGGGGGCTTAAAAACAAAATCAATGTAAAAAAAGTTATTTTCGGTGCGGAGCGCTCCAATGACGCTATGCGCAATACCATCAAGAATCTGTTGGGCGCCGAGGAAACCTTCGACATACCGGGATTGACTGAATTGTACGGTCCGGGAACGGGTCTGGACTGCCCGCACCACCAGGGCATCCACTATTGGGCCGACTATTACATCATGGAACTGCTCAATCCCGATACCCTGCAGCCGGTGGCCGACGGCGAAGTAGGGGAGATGGTATACACTACGTTGCGCAAGGAAGGTTCTCCCCTCATCCGCTATCGATCCCGTGATCTTACCCGGCGTATCTCCGGAACTTGTCCCTGCGGTTCTATTCTTCCGCGGCATGACCGGATTCTGGGAAGGTCGGACGACATGTTCATCATTCGGGGGGTAAATATCTACCCCGGCCATATCGATGAAATTCTGGCGACACAGGAAGGAGTCGGCAGCGAATACCAGATACACCTTGCCCGGAAGGACGATGGGAAAGATTATATGACCATTCGTGTCGAGCGGGCGGAAGGAATGACCGCCGAAAACGACAAGCGCGTAGCCTCAAAGATTGAATCGGCCATCAAGAAAGGAATCCTGGTCAGCGGCACCGTGGAAATAGTCGATTATCATTCCCTGCCGCGAACGGAGCGAAAGTCGAAGAGAGTTTTCGACAACCGCGATTAATTCCATTTCCAAATCAAGCGCTACCTTTGTTGGCGTCGTCGTCGGCTTCCTCAACGTATGTATAATACGCCTCGTCGCCTCCTCCTGGCCGCCGCGGTATCATCATTGATTTGGAAACGGAATAAAGATAATGGACTCGGAATAAGTCATAAAAGTGGACATTTACAGACGGCATCTTAGAGATGAAAGACCTTGATTTTTTCCCATAAATAAATTATGGGTGACGCGTATCCGCAATGATATAAGGTGAACTATGAAGCGTCGAAACAGAATCTCTACAAACTGGCGGTGGTGGCGCAAAATTCCAGGGAGAGGTCTGTTCACCGCATAGGATACCCCAAAATAGAAGAATAGAAAGGCCGTGAACAGACAAAGTTCACGGCCTTTTTTTATTCCAAAATAAAACAAGTACCGTTTCATGTCCTCCGCCGGCGGAGGTGTCGCGAAGCGACGGAGGTGGATCATGAAGGATGACAAGAAACGCGGCGCCTTGGCAAAAGTGTCCCAAGGAATCTTTTTTCGAAGGGGTCGAAAGACAAAAATGATTATAAATCTGTTTTAAGCAATGCTTGATTTGAGTTTAACCAACATGGAAGGTAAGAAATTATGGAACAAAGAATCATGATGGGCAATGAGGCGATCGGACGGGGGCTTGTGGAAGCCGGCTGCGCTCTTGTTGCCTCCTATCCGGGCACCCCGGCCTCGGAAATACTGGAATCGACGGTTGACTTTGCCAAGGAATGCAAAGCGTCGATGCATATCGAATGGTCGATAAACGAAAAAGTAGCCTATGAAGTAGCCCTGGGTAACTGTTACACGGGAAAGCGTTCCGCCGTTGCCATGAAGCAGGTAGGTCTGAATGTGGCCTCCGATCCCTTTATGCGCTCTGCTTACCTGGGGATTATCGGCGGGCTGGTGGTTATTGTCGCCGACGATCCCGGTCCGTTCAGTTCCCAGACAGAGCAGGACAGCCGGTCTTTTGCCCAGTTTGCCCGTATTCCTGTTTTTGATCCCTCGGATCCCGCCGAAGCCAAAGAAATGGTCGGCCGGGCCTTTGAACTTTCGGAAGAATATGAAATTCCCGTCATGCTGCGGCCGACCACACGGGTTTGCCATGCCCGGCGCAATGTCAGCTGTCTTCCGCCCCAGGAGATATCCCGCAAGGCTGCTTTTAAAAAGAATCCGGGCCGCTGGGTCGCCACACCACAATTTCTTACCAATTTGCACAGCGAGCTTAATGCCAAGATAGATAAACTCGGCGAACTCGACGCGTTCTATCCTTCCGTTGTTACCGGAGACGGTACATTTAATAAGTGCTGCATCATCTCGTCGGGGGTTGCCTACGCCTATACTTATGAAATCCTGGAGGATCTTGGCCTGCTCGGCAAAGTCGATTTCTACAAGGTTGATCTTCCCTATCCCCTGAACAGGAATTTTATCGAAAAAATTAATACCGACTATGAAAAGATTCTGGTTATCGAGGAAACCTATCCGGTAATTGAGATGCAGCTGGCCAATCGTAGCGTCAGGGGACGCATTTCCAAGGATGTTCGCGACTACGGAGAATTGACGCCGGACATCATCGAGAACATTCTTAGGAAATTTTTGAATTTGGCCATTACCGAGGCGCAGGAAACAAAATCAGTAAAGGAAGTACGACCCAGCCTCTGCCCCGGCTGTCCCCACCGGGCGGCCTTCTACGCCATCCGCAAAACTTTTCCCAAGGGAATTTTTCCCAGTGATATCGGGTGTTATACCCTGGGCATGAATTTCGGCGCCGTTGATACCTGCCATTGCATGGGAGCCTGCATCAGCCAGGGCGCCGGTTTTTATCATGCCTATGCCGCCGCTGGACCGGATTTTCCGACCATTGTCGTAACCATTGGCGATTCGACATTTTTCCATGCCGGGATTCCTGCTCTGGTCAATGCCGTATTTACGAAGGCGCGGTTTATCCTGGTGATTCTGGATAATTCCACCACGGCCATGACGGGCAACCAGCCCACGCCGCAGGTGGGATTCATGGCTGACGGAACCCCCGGAAATACGGTTTATATTCCGGAGCTGGTCAAAGCCAGCGGTGTTAAGTTTTTGCAAGAATGCGATCCCTATGATCTGGAGGCATTTAAAAAGCTGCTTGTGGAAGCGGACCGTTTCTGCCGGAGCGACAAAGGCGGCGTGGCGGTTATCATTGCGAAACATCTGTGCATCATGGACAAGCAGGCGAAAAAACAACAGAGCACCTACCGGATGAACGTGACGGACGAATGCACCGGCTGCCAAGTCTGCCTCGAGCGCTTCGAGTGCCCCTCACTTGTTTTCGATGAAGCCACCGAAAAAGTATTCATCGATATCAACACTTGCATCGGCTGCGGTGTTTGTAAATTTGTATGCCCTGTGGAGGCGATTACTGCAGAAAAGCTGGAGGTGGCCAAATGAAACAGCAGATTATCATCAGCGGGCTGGGCGGACAGGGCGTTCTTTTTGTAACCAGAATACTGGCTCAGGCAGGGATGGAAATGGGGCTGGATGTTCTTACTTCGGAAACACACGGCATGGCCATGCGCGGAGGAACCGTGCTTGCCCACGTCAAAGTGGGCGGCTTCAAAAGCCCGCTTATTCGCAAAGGCTCCGCCGATATGGGGTTGTACCTTGTCCGTTCCAATATCCCCCTTCATGGCGATTTTGTTAAAAAAGAAGGTTATCGCGTCGTGAACACGGATCAAAGCGGAGAATATTTATTTGTCGATGCCACCAGCCAGGCCCGGGAAATGGGCTCTATGCTGCTGACGAATCTCATTCTTTTAGGCTACGCCGTGGCGCACAAGACACTCTTTTGCGATGCCGAAGCAATGCGCAAGGCAATCGCCAAGGTATCCAATGATAAGAACCGCGAGCTTAATCTGGCCGGCTTTGAAAGAGGGCTGGAGCTTGGAGGTTGATCAAAAAAAGAGCTTAGGCCAAAACTGATTGTTATTGCCGGGCCAAACGGGCCCGGTAAAACAACTTTTACCGACCAGGTGTTGCGCCATGACTGGTCTGCAGGGTGTTGTCTTTATAAGTCCCTATGAAATTGCCGTGAAAGAATTCGGTGACTGAAATTCCTGATTATTAAACTAAAACTCAATCCATCCCTTTATTTTCTTTGCCTATTTTTGTTCATTATTTCGAATCATCAACACTGCCGTGGCAGTTCACTTATAAAACCATCGATGCAAGTTTTATAGCGTAAAAATAGCATTACTGCATAAATAAATGTTTGACAAGCAGCATAATCGATGTTATATATTGCTATAATGTTGTTATTATATATTTTTTATGAGGCCAAATGAAGCTTTTGTTAAAAGACATAGCCGCCATTCACATGGGCTATTCGTTTCGATCCCGGCTTGAGTCTGAGAAAACGGGAACAGTTGCCGTCATCCAGATGAAAGACCTTACCGATGAAAATATTGTTAATTGTGATAATCTAGCTTATGTCGATATGGACAATTTCAATGAAAATCATTTTGTCCGGATAGGCGATCTCATTTTTCGGTCGCGAAGCCTCAGTTCCACCTCGGCAATACTGGCCACCGATCCCGGCCCTGCCATTTTGTCATCGCCGCTTTTAAAAATACGTATCACTGATCCGTCAGTTATGCCGGAGTATCTCAACTGGTATATCAGCCAGTTACCCGCACAGATATTTTTCGCGAGCCACGCGCGCGGGACCACACAAAAGATGATCAACAAAGAGTCGCTTGAAACGCTGGAACTCGATGTGCCGCCACTGGAAAAGCAAAAGGCCATTGTTGCACTGGCAGCGCTGGCCGACGAAGAACAGCGCATTCTGAAGCAACTTGCGCAAAAACGTAAACAATATATTTCAGCCTTATTAATCCGTGAGGCACAGGAGAATAAATAAATGAATGGTAAAATCGATCAGAAGGACATCAACAATGCAGCGTGGGCGGCCTGCGATACTTTTCGCGGCGTGGTCGATCCTGCTCAATATAAAGACTATATCCTGGTGATGTTGTTCGTAAAGTACATTTCGGATGCCTGGAAAGATCATTATGAGGTCTACCGCCAACAATACGGCGACGATGATGCCCGTATCCGCCGCAAGCTGGAACGCGAACGCTTTGTTCTGCCCTATGCCGAATTGAAAGATCACGAAACCGGCGAAGTGACGGATCGGTTTCTGGCGGATTTCTACAGCCTTTACGAACGGCGCAATATAGCCAATATCGGCGAACTAATCAACATCGCTCTGGACGCCGTGGAAGAAGCCAACAAGGCTAAGCTCGAAGGCGTTTTCCGCAATATCGATTTCAACAGTGAAGCCAATCTGGGAAAAACCAAAGATCGAAACCGCCGCCTGAAAAATCTGCTGGAAGATTTCAACAAACCGCAACTGGACATGAGCCCCGGCAAAGTATCGGAAGACGTCATCGGCAATACCTACATTTACCTGATTGAACGTTTTGCCGCCGATGCAGGCAAAAAAGCCGGTGAATTTTACACGCCGCACAAAGTCTCCGAACTGGTGGCAAAACTTGCCGCGCCCAAATCCGGCAACCGCATCTGCGATCCGGCCTGCGGGTCCGGCGGATTGCTGATCGAGGCGGCCCGCGAAGTCGGCGATAAAAACTTTGCCCTTTTCGGCATGGAATCCAACGGCAGTACCTGGGCGCTGGCCCGCATGAACATGTTTCTGCACGGCGCGGACAGCGCGCGGATTGAATGGTGCGATACACTGGTGAGCCCCGCGCTGGTGGAAAACGACCGGCTGATGAAATTTGATATCGTGGTCGCCAATCCGCCTTTTTCGCTGGATAAGTGGGGCGCGGAGGAAGCCGAAAGCGACCGCTTCAACCGGTTCTGGCGCGGCATTCCGCCAAAAAGCAAAGGAGACTGGGCGTTTATCAGCCACATGTTGGAAGCGGCTCTGGAAAAACAGGGGCGCGTAGCCGTCGTGGTTCCGCATGGCGTTTTGTTTCGGGGCGCAGCCGAAGGACGGATTCGCCGGAAAATGATTGAAGAGAATCTTCTCGATGCTGTTGTCGGCTTGCCCGGCAATCTCTTTCCGACCACCTCCATTCCAGTCGCGATTCTGGTCTTTGACCGCACACGCGAAAAAGGCGGGACAAATCATCAGCGCAAAGACGTCATCTTCATTGACGCCAGCCGGGAATATCAGCCGGGGAAAAATCAAAATGCCCTGTCCGACGATCACATTCAAAAAATTATTAAAACGGTCAAAGAGCGCAAAGAAGTCGAAAAATACGCACATGTTGCCGCGTTTGACGAAATAAAAGAAAACGACTTTAACCTCAACATTCCCCGGTACGTCGATACGTTTGAGGAAGAAGCGGAAATAGACATTGACGCCGTGCAAAAAGAGATTGACCAGCTCGAAATTGAACTTGCCGACGTGCGGGTTAAAATGGCCGAAATGCTGAAAACCATTGAGAGGTAAGGGGTCATATTTTGTCATTCCGGGCTGGCTCCTTGCGACCTGGAATCGAGGATTAATGAAATCAGTTGTAAAGAAAGTCTTTCCACCAACGGAGGGGATTGATGGGAACAAAAGAAGATTTAGAAAAACCGGAAGAATCGAGGATTGTAGTCTTTCAGGAAAAAAAAATTCGGCGTACCTGGCATAATGACGAGTGGTGGTTTTCCATTGTGGATGTGATTGCAGTCTTGACCGATTCTAAAGACCCATCCGGTTACATCAAAGATATGCGGAGGCGTGACGCGGAGTTATCCAAAGGCTGGGGGCAAATTGCCACCCCCCTTTTGCTGCAAACCGAAGGCGGAAATCAAAAAGTTAATTGCGCCAACACAGAGGGCCTTTTCCGCATCATCCAGTCCATTCCTTCCCCCAAGGCCGAGCCTTTCAAACGCTGGCTGGCGAAAGTGGGCTATGAACGCGTGCAGGAAATCGAAAACCCCGAACTGGCCGCCAAGAGGACCAAAGCGCTTTATCGAGCCAAAGGTTATTCCGGCGACTGGATTGAAAAACGGATGCGCGGCATTGCCATCCGGGCGGAACTAACCGACGAATGGAAGAAGCGTCAAGTTGGTCAGGAAAGAGAATACGCCATTCTGACCGCGGAAATCTCCAAGGCTACATTCGGCGTCACCCCTTCGGAATACAAAGAGCTCAAGGGGCTGAAACGTGAAAACCTGCGGGACCACATGAATGACCTGGAACTGATTTTCTCCATGCTGGGCGAAGCCGCCACAACGGAAATCACCAAAACGCAGGATGCGCAGGGTTTTGACGAAAACCGTACAGCTGCCCGAAAAGGCGGGAAAATTGCCGGAGATGCCCGCGAGAAACTGGAAAAGGAAACGAAAAAGATGGTTGTATCCAAAGAAAATTATCTGGATGTACCGGAGAAAAGAAAACGGTTGGAGAAAAAATAACCATTTCGAGGACTGCCTCGAAATGGTTCATGATGGATGTAAAATGTAAGGGAGAATAGTTGATGACCGATAGCCTTCCGGTAAAAAGCGAATTTCTTGTTTATCAGACCGAAGACGGCCGCATTAAGATTAATGTCCGGTTGGAAGATGAGACTGTCTGGCTGACACAGCAAATGATGGCGGAGCTGTTTCAGACAACACCTCAGAATATTACCATACACCTCAAAAATATCTTTAATGAAGGTGAGTTAAACGAAAGTGCAACTTGTAAGGATTTCTTACAAGTTAAGATCGAAGGTAAAAGGCAGGTGGAACGCAAACAGCGTTTTTATAATCTTGATGCCATCATTTCAGTAGGTTATCGGATCAAAAGTCACGTGGCCACCCGTTTCCGTATCTGGGCTACACAAAGGCTCAAGGAATATATCATCAAAGGTTTTGTTCTGGATGACGAACGGCTGACAAATCCGCCGGTGGCCGGTTCTTCCGTTCCTGACTACTTCGATGAAATGCTGGAACGCATCCGCGACATTCGCGCGAGCGAACGACGGATGTACCTGCGGGTAAAAGAAATCTTCGCCATGGCGGGCGATTACAGCCCCTCCGAGCCGGAAACAAACAAATTCTTCAGCGTCATCCAGAACAAGCTGCACTTTGCCGCGACGGGAATGACGGCGGCGGAATTGATCAGAAGGCGCGCCGATTCCAGCCTGCCCAACATGGGATTGACAAGCTGGAAGGCCGACGAAGTCCGCAAAACGGATGTGACCATTGCCAAAAATTACCTTCGTGAAGAAGAGATCGACGGACTGAACCGGATTGTCGTCATGTGGCTCGATTACGCTGAAGATCAGGCCAAACGGCGCAAGCAGGTTTTCATGAGAGACTGGGAACAAAAGCTCGATGATTTCCTGAAATTCAACGACCGGCAGGTGCTGCCGGATGCCGGAAAATTCAGCAAACGGGAAGCGGATGATTTTGCCAGAAACGAATACGACCACTTCGCCGCACGCCGCAGGCAATACAAGGAAGAACTCGGTGAGGCGGAATCCATAAAAATGCTGGAAGAAGCGACCAAGCAATTGGGAATGGGGCGAAAGAAGGTGGTGGATTAAACGTGATACCTGAACACTGGAAAAAAATGCCACTTGATCATATTGCGTATGTCCAAACCGGATTAGCAAAAGGAAAGAAGGGTATAAAAGAACCAAGATTATTGCCCTATTTGCGAGTAGCTAATGTACAAGATGGTTTTCTTGATCTTTCACTGATTAAATCGATGGAAGTTGAAGAAAGCGATATTGATAAATACTTACTGAAACCCGGTGATGTTTTACTTACCGAAGGTGGTGATTGTGACAAATTGGGCCGTGGCACTATTTGGCAAGGTGAGGTCAATCCTTGCTTACATCAAAACCACATATTTGTTGTACGAACAAAAAATGACATATTAATGCCAGAGTTCCTTACACAGTTAACAGGGAGCGAATACGGGAAGAATTATTTTCTGAAATGCTCTAAGCAGAGCACAAATTTGGCAAGCATCAATTCAACACAACTCAAGGAATTTCCTGTTTTACTCCCACCGCTAAAAGAACAAAAAAATATTGTTGAAGTGGCTTGTGCATGGGACCAAGCCATCGAAAAAACCGAGCGGCTAATTGCGGCAAAAGAAAAGCAACGAAGAAATTTGATTAGAAAGCTCATCGAAAATAACCCTGAGAAAAAAAAATGGGAGAAAAAGGCTTTAGGTAATTTTCTCAAAGAAAGAAATGAAAAGAGTACAATACATAATCAATATCCTGCCATAACATCTTCTCGGCGAGGTATTTTTCTTCAAGAGGAATATTTTTCAAAGTCAGTTACAAGCATTGATAACTCTGGTTACAAAATTATTAAAAAAGGCGATTTTACCTACCGCTCAATGAGTGACGACGGTATTTTTGTTTTTAACCGTTTAATGCAAATAGATATCGGAATAATTAGCCCTGCTTATGGCGTGTTTTATGAAAATGGTGTTGATCCAGTTTATCTTTATTATCTCCTTAATTCTTCTGATTTCAAAAGAGCGTTAGCAGGAGAAAGTCAAGGAGGAACGAGAACCGCTCTTAAGCTTAGCGCAATAAAAAATATCAATCTTAATTTCCCAATCTATGCAGTGCAGAAAAAAATTTCCGCCATCTTAAATATTGCTCAAAAAGAAATCGACCTTCTCAAAAAACAACTGGCAGCCTACCGCCGACAAAAACGCGGCCTCATGCAGAAACTTTTAACCGGCCAATGGCGGGTAAAAATACCAGATAATGATTAGAGGTTACACAACCGGGGGAAACATGAAAGAACAGGAAAAGCTGATACCCGCACATGGCGGCTACCGAAAGCTCAAGGGTTTTCAACTGGCGCAGTTGGTTTATGACATTACCGTTCGCTTTTGCGAGCGTTACATCGACAGGAGAAGCCGCACTCATGACCAGATGGTCCAGGCGGCGCGAAGCGGTGTTCAGAATATCGCCGAAGGAAGCCAGGCCTCTGGAACATCCAAGAAAACGGAGCTGAAGCTCACCAATGTGGCCCGCGCCAGCCTTGAAGAGTTGCGCCTGGATTACGAAGACTTTCTGCGCCAAAGAAACCTGCCGCTGCTTGCGCCTGACCATCCGGCGCTGAAACGTTTTAAGACCCGGCGTTGCTCCAGTTTGGCAGAAGTAAGAGCGTGGGTGGGGGAAGAAAAAAAACTCACTGACCGGAACGGACTGACACAGACGAGCAAAGACAAAAAAGCTGAATTGTCCGTGCAGGTCAGTGATAGTCCGTGTTTGTCCTTGTCCGATTCCACTTTAGTAGCCAACGCCGCTCTCTCACTTCTTAATCTTTGTTGTTATTTGCTTGACCGGCAGCTTGCTGCTCAGGCGGGCGCTTTTGAAAAAGAAGGCGGTTTTACCGAGAGATTATATCGCGTCCGCAGCCAGACCAGGAGGCGCACATGAACAGCTTCCACTTTAACGAAAAGTACCTCTCCCAAATTCCCGCCCTGCAGGTGCTCATTAACCTGGGTTTTGAATACCTGTCGCCGGAAGCGGCTTTTACCGAACGTCAGAGAAAGACCGGCAATGTGCTTTTGGAAGGAATTTTGCGCAATCAGCTCAAGCAGCTCAACCGGATCAACTACAAGGGCCGGGAGTATCTGTTCAGCGAGGAAAATATTCAGACGGCCATTCAGACTCTCAAAAATGTGAAGTTTGACGGGCTTCTGCGCACCAATGAAGCGGTTTACGATTTAATTACGTTGGGGAAGTCGTTGGAGCAGTCCATTGAAGGTGATTCCAAAAGCTTTACACTCAATTACATCGACTGGAAGAACTGGCAGCGCAACGCTTTTCACGTCACGGCGGAATTCAAGGTTTCGCGTTCCCGCAGCTCTGAGACGGCCCGGCCCGATATAGTTTTGTTTGTCAATGGTATTCCGCTGGCGGTCATCGAATGCAAAGCGCCGGATGTGGACATCGAGCAGGCGGTTTCGCAGTCCATTCGCAATCAGGGTGATGAATATATTCCCAAGCTGTTTGCCTACGTGCAGTTGGTCATGGCAATCAACAAGAACGGGGCAAAATACGCTACGGCGGGAACATCGGCCAGGTTCTGGAGCATCTGGAAAGAATTACGGGACGCTTCACAGGATATTGAAGCCTGTGTCGCCCAGCCGCTTGCCGCTTTGCAAAACGATCAGCTCTTTCGGGGTGACTTCGCTCCGGCCCGCTCTTTTTTTGAGGGGTTGAATGAGGAAGAAAAACGTCTAGTTACCGAACAGGATAAGGCGCTTTACAGCCTGTGCCGCCCGGAGCGGTTGCTGGAGCTGGCTTTCAAGTTTACGGTCTTTGACGGAGGAATCAAGAAGATCGCCCACTATCAGCAGTATTTTGTTATAAAATCAACGCTGGAGCGCATCAAGCAGCAGGACGGCGCAGGAAGACGGCAGGGTGGCATTATCTGGCATACGCAGGGATCGGGCAAGTCTTTGACGATGGTCATGCTCACGCGTGGTCTGGCGCTCGATCCGGAGGTGCTCAATCCGCGCATTGTGCTGGTTACGGATCGCGACGACCTGGACAAGCAACTGGGCAATACATTTGCCGCCTGCGGTCTTGATCCGAATCGCGCCACATCCGGGCGTCACCTGTTGGAGCTGGTTTCCGAAAACAAGGCGGGCATTGTCACGACATTGATTCACAAGTTCGACAAGGCGCTTAACCAGAAAAAATTTCAGGATGACTCCCGCGACATCTTTATGCTCGTTGATGAAAGCCACAGGACGAATTTCGGGTCGTTTTCGGCGCGGATGCGCCAGATGTTTCCCAATGCCTGTTATCTGGGCTTTACCGGCACACCGCTGCTGCAAAAAGAAAAAAACAACTTCGTTAAATTCGGCGGGTTGATCGAACCGCATTATTCCATTCATCAGGCGGTGGAAGACGGATCAGTAGTGCCGCTGCTTTACGAAGGCCGCCATGTGGAGATGGAGCAAAACAAGGAAGCAATCGACCGCTGGTTTGAGCGTCATACCCAGGGGCTGACCAAAGAGCAAAAGGCTGATTTGAAAAAGAAGTATGCGCGCGCCGAAATGCTCAACAAAGCCGATCAGGTCATTTACATGCGCGCCTTCGATATCAGCGAGCATTACCGCGCCGCCTGGCAAAATACCGGCTTCAAGGCGCAGCTGGTAGCGCCCGGCAAGGCGGCGGCTTTAAAATATCACGAGCATCTCAAAGACATCGGTTATGTCAGCTCGGAGGTGGTCATTTCCGCGCCGGATGCACGCGAAGGATACGAAGAGACGGATGAAGAACCCACGGATGACGTGGTCAAATTCTGGCAGAAGATGATGAAACGCTACGGCAGTGAAGAGGAATACAATAAGCAGATCATCAATCAGTTCAAAAACGGCGAAGAGCCGGAAATCCTGATCGTGGTGAGCAAGCTTTTGACCGGTTTTGATGCACCGCGCAACGTAGCGATCTATCTGTGCAAAGAGCTGAAAGAACATTCCCTGTTGCAGGCCATCGCCCGCGTCAACCGGATTTATGAAAATAAAGAATACGGCTATGTAGTGGATTACGTCGGCCTGCTGGGGGAGCTGGACAAGGCGCTGATCATGTACAGCGCTTTCGAGGGCTTTGACGAGGATGACCTGACGGGCGCGCTCACATCAGTCAATGCCGAAATTGCAAAACTGCCTCAGCGCTATTCCGATTTGTGGGACATCTTCAAGGAAATCAAAAGCAGCGGTGATGAAGAAGCTTATGAACGCCTGCTGGCCGATGTGTCGTTGCGGGAAGATTTTTATCAGCGTCTTTCTGAATATGCCAAGACTCTGGCAATTGCGCTTTCCACGGAATCGTTCATCATGGGTATCAATGATGAACGATTGAAACTTTATAAAGCCGATCTGCGACGTTTTCAAAAACTGCGGGCATCCGTTAAAATGCGCTATGCGGAAACGATTGATTACCGGGATTACGAGCCGAAAATTAAAAAACTCTTAGATACGCACATTCAGGCCAATGAAGTTGTTCAATTGAATGAGCCGGTCAACATTTTCGATGCCGAAATGTTTTCGATGGTGAAGGAAGAACAGGCTGTCTATGGCAAGACGACAGCGGCCAGGGCGGATGCCATTGCTCATGCGACCGCCAGGGTAGTCACGGAAAAGATGGAGGAAGACCCGGCTTTCTATGCAAAGTTTTCCAGACTGATCCAGCAGGCCATCGATGATTTCCGGGCCAGACGAATTTCCGATCTGGAATATCTCCATAAAGCGGTTGACTATCGGGATAAGATCGTTACCCGGCGGCACGATGACATGCCCGCAGTGCTGAACGGCGATGAAGAGGCCATGGCCTACTTTGGCGTGGTAAAGCCATTTTTGGATCAGCAGAACCTGCCCCCGGAGATGCGAGAGTCTATTACGGCGGATACGGCGCTGGCTGTTCAGAAAATACTGGAGTCGCACTGGAAAGTTCAATTCTGGGATGACGACGATGCCAAGAATCGTGTTATAGACAATATTGACGACTATCTCATTGATGAAGTCAAAACCAGATACGGCCTGGATATCAGCTTTGAGCAAATTGACGATATAATTGCGCGTGTGATGAAAGTGGCTGAAAGCAGGAGCCGCAAATGAAATTGTCCCGCGGCTTTATTTTTTATGGCCGGGAAAAAATTGAATACGACTATTGCCATGTTGACCGTAAAACGCTGGAAATTGCCGTGCACCCGGACCAGTCTGTCATAGTCAAAGCGCCGCGGGGCGCTGAAAGTGACGAGATAAAAAGGCGTGTCGCCAAACGCGCCGGATGGATTATCAGGCAGAGAAACTTCTTCCGGCAATTTGAGCCCCGGACTCCCGCCCGCTGCTATATCGGCGGTGAAACACATCTTTATCTCGGAAAACGCTATCGTTTGAAGATCAGTTCCTCAAATCGCGACGATGTTAAATTAGTTAAGGGGTACTTTGCAATTCAGATCAAAGGCCACATCTCTTCAGAAAAGGCCAAATTTCTGCTGGATACCTGGTATGCCCAAAGAGCCGCTGCCAAATTTTCCGAGCGATTTGATTTCTGCTGGAACAGTTTCAAAAAGCTAAAATATCCACAACCAAAAATGCGGATAAGGCGATTAAAAAAAAGATGGGGAAGTATTTCCGTTGGAAGCACGCTAACTTTAAATACTGATTTAATTCGCGCACCCCGGGAATGCATTGATTATGTGATTACTCACGAATTGTGCCATCTCCAATATAATGGCCACGGGCCGAAGTTTTATAAATCGCTGGATAAGCGGCTGCCGGATTGGAAAATACGTAAACACAGACTTGAATCAATTCTATCTTAGCCTCATCTAATGCCGTATCTGAAAAAACTTTGCCGCCTGTTCCAAAGGAGCAAAAGGCCGCAAACAGGCTGGTGAAAAAGGCTCATCTGCTGCGTTACGCTGCAAACCTTATCGCTCAACGTATTTCTATATACGCTTCGCGATCCGGTTTTTGCGCTGCCTTGCATCTAAACCTTTTTGACCAGCCTGTGAATACATCAATCAAAAATAATCTTTACAACAAAAGTCAGTGCCACTTACCGGACAAGGTTGGACAGCACCAGCACCGTCCAGTACGGTGAAAGGATGAGCAGAATAATCGCAATGATATACGATGGTATGTAGTACATGCTTCCTTTGAAAACCTGTCCCAGGGGAATGTCCTTAGCCATGCCCGCCACGACGTAGCAGCAGATGCCGATGGGCGGCATGATGGAGCCCATGGTCGTGACAATGGTGATGATCTGCCCAAACCAGATGGGATCATAGCCCATCTGCATGACGAGCGGATAGAAGATGGGCAGGGAGACCAGCAGAAAGGCCAGCGCGTCCATAATACAGCCGCCGATAATATAACAAAGCAGAATGACCATCAGGAGCATCCAGTTGGGAAGCCCCAGGCCGCTGATCCAGCCCGCAGCTTCAAAGGGCAGCCGGGTCAGAGTCAGAAAACGCCCGAAAATAACGGCGCCGGCGATGATCATAAAGACCATGCAGGATATCCGCAGGGTATCCTTAATGGAGGTGACAAAGCCGTTCCAGGTAAGCTTTCTGCGCGCCAGGCAGATGATGAGACCCAGAGTGCAGCTGACGGCGGCGGCTTCGGTTGCCGTGACGATGCCCGTGAAAAGGGCGTACATGATGACGGCAAAGAGAATTAGAATATCGAGCGCCTCCGGAAGCGCCTGAAAGCGCTGCTTCCAGGTGCTTTTCTCGCCCTTGGGACCCCAGTCGGGATGCCGGTGGCAGATGAAAAAAACCGTGGCGGCGATAAGAACAGTGAGGATGACGCTGGGGATGACATTGCCGAAGAAAAGCTTGCCGATGGACTGCCCGGTGTAAAGACCGTAGACGACCAGGACGATGCTGGGCGGAATGAGCACGCCCAGGGTTGCCCCCGCCGCGACGCTTCCGGCGTTCAGCATGGGATGATAACCATATTTTTTCATGGAGGGAATGGCGACGGTGCTCATGGTCGCGGCCGTCGCGGTGTTGGAGCCGCTGATGGCGGAAAAAGCCGCCGAGGCCATGATGGTCGTCATGGCCAGCCCTCCCCGGTAGTGGC
>Ga0208462_1001044_pt1 | contig 21059 bp, 24 predicted proteins | sample AD_SCU001_MetaG_FD_184452 | JGI IMG/M metagenome (GOLD analysis project Ga0208462, IMG submission 184452) | Active sludge microbial communities of municipal wastewater-treating anaerobic digesters from China - AD_SCU001_MetaG (SPAdes) (version 2) | ecosystem: Engineered > Bioreactor > Anaerobic...
TTCTTCAATTGATAAAGCTAGTATAGCTAAATCAAAAGTATTTGAAGAAAGTATACAAAACAATCTAGCAGCTAACATGGTATCTAGATGGACACTAGATGAAGTAATAGGAACAGCTGCTCCTTACACTACTCCTGACCAATGGGGAAGTAATACAGGAACTCTTTATGGAACAAATGGATTGCCACAATTAAGACCTTCTTCTGAATGTGTTACCGGTGGTTGTTTCTTATTTGATGGGGTGGATGATTATGTTGAGATTTTGAGTCAGCCTAATTTGCATCCTACTCGAGAATATAGTATTACTCTTTGGATGAAGGCAGGCACACTTAAGGAATGGAGTGGTTTAGTGGGAACATATCCTTTTACTAATGGGTATTTAATATATCAAGCTAGTTCAGAAGGGTACCCTGTGGGAGTAGCATATGTGGAAGGAGTTAGAAAAGATGTAAATTCTAATTTTAAGCCAATTTCGGGAAGGTGGCACTTTATTGCATTCACAGTAAAACAGGGAGAAAGTACAAAAATATATGTAGATGGAGAACTTAAAAAAACGACTATTATTCCATCAACTGGTAGTGTAACAACTAATGGGAACCCATTAAGAATTGCTGGACAAGGCAGTGGAACGCCATTATGGTTTGATGGTTTGATAGATGATGTAAAAATATATAATAGTGCTTTGTTATCGCTTCAAATAAAAAAGGATTATATTGCAGGATTAGAATCCCTTTTGTCAAAAGGAACGCTTTCTGAGGCTGAATTTAAAGAAAATATTAAGAAAATGAGTAGTAATAAGTGAGTTCAAAATACGTTTACATATTTTTCTTTTTTATGTATAATAATTACAGGTCAAATCATAATAAATAATTATTTAAAATAAAATTTATGATATACGAAGTTACAACATCTACTTCAACTGCTTTTGCGCAAGCATGGGCAAGTATTGTAAACTTTCTTCCAATGTTTTTGGCAGCTCTTGTAGTCTTTATCATTGGTTGGATTCTTTCTATAGGAATAGGAAGGCTTGTATCCGAAATTCTTAGGAAATTTGGATTCAATAATATTTTTAGAAGAACAGGGTGGGAAAATGCTTTTAAAAGAGCAGATATAGAAGTTGACCCTTCTCAATTTGTTGGAGTTATTACAAAATGGATTTTTGTAATCATTTTTTTAATGATTTCTTCAGATATTCTTCACTGGTCATCTTTTAGCGTTCTTTTAGGAAAGATCATTTGGTGGATTCCTAATTTAATAGTTGCTATTATTATTTTAGTAGTTGCAATTGTACTTGCAGATATTTTGGAAAAAATTGTTAAAGCAACAGTTGATAGAATGGGTGTAGCTTCAGCTAATTTTTTAGGATCATTAACTAAATGGGTTATTTATGTAGTTGCTAGTTTAGCAATTTTATCACAATTAAATGTAGCGCCAACTATTGTTGATTCAATTGTGATTGGTATAGTTGCTACATTTGTATTAGCTTTTGGTTTAGCTTTTGGTCTTGGTGGTAGAGAAGAAGCTGGCAGAGTTTTAAAAATGATAAGAGAAAAAGTGGAAAGTAGTGGCGAAGGTAATAGCAAACGCAAAAAATAATAAAAACATTTAAGCACGCCTTTCAAAGGCGTGTTTTTATTTGACAATTAATTATAAATTATAATATACTTTTTTTGGCATATTAAAAGGGGAAATACGGATGGATGCGAGAGAGTTTGAGAATATTTCACCAATTATTCTCAAAGTGATTTCAAAACGGTATAGAGGCATGAACAGATTTGCAAAAAATTATTTAACTACGGGGACTTGGCAAGACTTAACAGATTATTCTGAAAATCATATACAAATTGTTTTTGATCTTATCGATAACGGTTGTGTAGAAAGAGAAGAAGATAAACAATTTTGTTCTTCTTTATTGAAATTCATTGGATTGATAGGAAGCATTACTATATGGATAGAAAGAGCAAATCATAAATTTTACTTGGCAAATCGAGCATATTTGCTCGAAATAGATGATTACATTATTAAAGTATGGAGCGCGCAACATAATAAAAACAGAAGTTTGTATCAAAACTTACAAGTTTTCTTACAAAATTAAAAAGGGATTTGTACAAATCCTTTTTAAATTGATATAATCATAATAAGGGTAAAATGACTATGCTGAATTTGGCTGGATTATTAATCGAAGCTGTCTATTTCTTATTTTTACTGACTCTCTTTGTAGTAACTATTTTATGGACACGCATTGTTTATATTGTTATGCGTACAGAAAGAAGCGTGTTTAACATGATGATAATTTGTTCTAGCGTGTCTCACTTTTTGGTTTATTTGTTAATAGCTATGTATTTTTTGGGAGGAGCATTAGTTCGTTCTAGTATATTTTTAATTTTTTGGACATTTACGATTGGTTTACTAATTGCAACAGTTTTAGCTATTTTAAAAAGCAACACATGTGATGCATCACCAGCTATTTAATCCTTATTTTTTTAAGGATTTTTTATTGCAACTAGTAAAAAATAATGATATAATATAATTGCAAAACATTATTACTCAGAGGAGATAGAAATGGTTGAGCCAATTGAAGTAGGTATTGGAATAAACCTGGGTCAGCTGATCTTGTTGTTTATTCTTACATTTTTTGCGGCTATTACGGCCGCTGTAATCATTGCAGTCTTCCTCGTCGGATATCTAGTCTATCTAGCCTATCTGTACAGCTACTACGTAAAGTCTGGACCGCTATATGCAGCAATACAGGCAACGATCATGTCAGTTCTTGTAATCATAACGGCAGGGGTTCTCATTGGGCCTAATGCCATGATGATAATAGGGACTATGTTTGTGGTGCCTATTGTAGTGGTGTTTATTTTTGCTCAATACGTTCTTTCAAAAACAAAACCAGAGCCACCTACTACCGTTGATCTTGAGGGATCAAAAAGCGAAGACAAAGACGACTCACAACCATGTTAATTTTCCTTAGATTTAATCTAAGGATTTTTTTGTTGACCAAAATATGAGAATTAGTTATATTATAATTACTATGAATTCGCAACAACTAAGACAAACATTTTTAGATTATTTTAAGGAAAAGGGTCATAAAACTATTCCTTCATCTTCTCTTATTCCAAAAGATGATACAGTTCTTTTTACAACTGCTGGAATGCAGCAATTTTCTCTTTATTTATCAGGAGAAAAAGATGTAGTTTCTGATTTTCAAAACAGACACTTATGTTCTTGTCAAAAATGCTTTAGAACAGGCGATATAGAAGAGATTGGAGACGATACTCATCATACTTTTTTTGAAATGCTTGGGAATTGGTCTATTGGACAAAATGAGAATGGGTATTTTAAAGAAGGAGCAATTGAATATGCTCTTGATTTTTTAGTTAATAAGTTAGGATTAGATAAAAATAGGTTACACGTAACTGTTTTTAAGGGTAATTTAATTACTCCAAGAGATGAGGGAGCAATTGAAATTTGGAAAAAACATGGGATTCCTGAACAGCATATACATGAATTTGATGAAAAAGATAACTTTTGGGGACCAGTTATAGAAACTGGACCATGTGGACCATGTTCTGAAATTCATTATGATAGAGGTGAAAAATACGGATGTGGTGAATTATGTGGACCAAATTGTTATAATTGTAAGAGATTTGTAGAGATATGGAATTTAGTTTTCATGGAATATTATAAAAATAAAGAAGGCGATTATGTAAAACTTAATCAAACTAATATTGATACTGGTATTGGTTTTGAAAGACTTTTATCTATACTTCAAGGTAAAAGTTCAGCCTATGAAACAGATTTATTCGAAGAGCTAATTAAAGAAATAGAAAAATATTCAAAGGTTAAATATGAGGGCGATAAACAGGCTTATAGAATTGTTGCAGATCATTTAAGAGGATCATCTTTTTTAATAGCTGAAGGCATTTTACCTTCAAATAGTGATAGGGGATATATATTAAGAAGGCTTCTTAGAAGAATTGTGAGGTATTCAAGATTAATTGAGCTTGATTTGAATTATACAGAAAATTTAATTTCTGTTATAATAAATAAGTATAAGGATGTATATAATGAGCTTGAGCGAAATAAAGAAATTATTTTAAATGTTTTTAAAGGAGAGAGAAATAAGTTTGAAAAAAGTTTAGAAAAAGGATTAAAAGAATTAGATAAATTAACTGAAATTAGTGCTAAAGATGCTTTTTTTATTTATCAAACCTTTGGTTTTCCAATAGAAATGATCAAAGAGGAGGCAGATAAAAAAGGTATTCAAATAGACGAAGAAGGGTTTAAACAAGAACTTAAAAAACATCAAGAAATTTCGAGAGCTGGTGCAGAAAAAAGATTTGGTGGAGTAGGAATAAATGCTGGAGAGTATGAGGCCAAGCTTCATACGGCCACTCATTTATTACATCAAGCACTTCGTGAAGTTTTGGGTGACCATGTTAAGCAGATGGGATCAAATATTGATAGTGAAAGATTAAGATTTGATTTTTCACATGGAGAAAAATTAACTGATGTGCAAATTAAAAAAATAGAGGATATTATAAATGAAAGAATTGAGCAAGGCTTTGTAGTAAAAAAAGAAGTGAAATCTTTAAACGAAGCTTTAAATTCAGGCGCCTTAGCATTTTTTAAAGAAAAATATCCTGAAAATGTTAATGTTTATACAATAATTAATCAAAACAATGATGAGATTTATTCAAAAGAAATATGTGCAGGGCCACATGTTAGCTTTTCAAAAGAACTAGGTAAATTTAAAATCTTAAAAGAATCTAGTTCTGGCGCTAATATAAGAAGAATAAAAGCAGTATTAATTTATTAAATTTATGGTAAAAATTATAGATATTATATCTCCAAATACAAATAAAAATGATACTGTAAGGATTGTAAAAAAAGAAGAACAAAAAACACAAAAAAAGTTTCCTAAAATATTTGCATCAATTTTATTATTTATAATTATAGGATTAGGTACGGCCTTTTTTATAGAAGGAAAAGGGAATATTGTTATTTATCCCGTACTAAAAGATGTTAATTTCGAAGAAACAATACAAGTAGTGGCTGGTGAAACAGAAATTAATTATGAAAAAAATATATTGCCAGGTGAATATTTTGAAGAGAAATTAAACTTTGAAGACACATATGAGGCTACTGGATCCGATGAATCAGCAACAAAAGCTCAGGGTAAAATTACTGTTTGCAATGAACATTCTAATTTAAAACCATTAAAGCTTATTAAGGATACAAGATTTTTATCAGCAGAAGGTGAATTAACATATAGAGCGACTGAAGCATTTACAATTCCGGCAAAAAACGGAAACAATCCTGGATGTATAGAAGTACCCGTTATTGCTGATGAGGCTGGAGATCGTTATAATCTTACATCAGCAACATTTTCGATTCCTGGATTAAAAAATACAGATTATTACACTACTATTTGGGGTGAAATAAAGGAAGGCCAAAAAATTGAAGGAGGATCAGTGTCAGAGCAAAGAATAATTACAGAAAAAGATATTGATAAAGCAAAAGATTTGTTTGAGGAAAAGTATTTAGAGCTTGCAAAACAATCTTTAATAAGTAATTCAGAGGCAGTAGGAACATATATTTATTCCGATAATTGGTTTGAGCAACAATTTGATAAATTCATTGTTTTAGGAAGTAAGGGAGATAAGGTTTCTAATTTTAAAATAGAAGCAACTATTACAACAAGAGTGTTAATTTTTAGAAAATCAGATGTTGATAAATATATAGAGAATAAATTACTATTATCACAAGAAAATAGATCTATTGTTCCAGACAGTTTACTTAAAGAATTTGTGATACCAGAAAATGACTCAGAAAAAAATACACTTTTATTAAAAGTAAATGCAAAAACTTATTCAGAAATAAGTAAGGTTCTTTTAATCAATGATGTTAAAGGACAAGAAATTGAGGATTGTAAAAATATACTTAAAAACATCCCTGAAATAAAGAGTGTGGATGTTTTTGCATCTTTATTTTGGAAAAACAAACTTCCTTCCAATAAGGAAAATATAAATATACAAATAGAGTTTGAACAATAATGCATGCTCTTGAAAAAAGACTTGGATAATGCTATTGTTTTAGCTAAGGATATAAATTAAATTTGGCTAGGACCACTTGACCAAACGGATTTTTTTTGTTATCCTTTCAAATATCGTGATTATATATGGCGAAAAACGAACAAAAATTTAAAAAAGACGGCGTTATAACAGAAAGTCTTCCTAATGGTTTTTTTAGGGTTAAATTAAATGAGGGAGATGAGGTTTTGGGACACTTGGCTGGAAAATTAAGAGTAAATAGAATTAGAATACTTCCAGGGGATAAAGTAGTAGTTGAAATGACTCCGTATGATAATAAAAGAGGAAGAATAATTTTTAGAAAAAAATGAAAGTAAAAGCTTCTGTTAAGAAAATTTGTAATAGTTGTAAAATCGTCCGTAGAAAAGGACGTGTTTATGTGATTTGTTCATCAAATCCTAAACATAAACAAAGACAAGGATAAGAATTAAATACATTTATGCCTAGAGTTTTAGGAGTACACATTCCAGACGATAAAAAAATTGAATTTGCATTAACCTATGTTTACGGAGTAGGGAGGATTTTATCTAGAAAAATTTTAGAAGAAGCTAATATTTCTTTAGATAAAAAAGCAAAAGATCTAACACAGGATGAACTTAACAAGATTAAGGAAGTAGTAGAAGCTAAATACTTAGTTGAGGGAGATTTAAAAAGAGATGTAATGATGAACATCAAGAGACTTAAAGATATTAGCTCTTGGAGAGGATCTAGACATTCTAAAAAGCTTCCTGTGAGAGGACAGACAACAAGAATTAATAGCAGAACTGTTAGAGGAAATAAAAGAACAACAGTTGGTTCAGGAAGAAAAGCTCCTCCTTCACCTAAATAATGAATGATTTTTTTTGAAGAATTAATACTATGGGAAAAAAACATATAACACAACAAACAAAAGAAGAAATGATTAAGGAAGGGGAAGCTCTAGAAAAGGTTCTTGAAAATGAATCTGAGAAATCTGTTTCTAAAAAAGCTTCGAGAGAAGGTGCGCTATATATTTATAGTACATACAACAATACTATTATCACATTAACAGATCAATTTGGTAATGTTTTGGATTCAAGATCAGCTGGAAGGCTTGGTTTTAAAGGAAGTAAAAAATCAACTCCTTTTGCTGCTTCAAAAGTAGCTGAAGCTTTGGGTCAAATTGCAGAAAAGATGGGAATTAAAAAAGTAAGAGTATTTGTTAAAGGAGTTGGGTCAGGAAGAGAATCAGCTGTAAGATCAATAGCAAATCAAGGATTCGAAATATTATCAATTAAAGACACAACACCGATTCCACATAATGGTTGTCGTCAAAGAAGACCAAGAAGATTATAATAAAGAGATATGATTAAGCAATCTAAATGTAAAATTTGTAGAAGAGTAGGTGATAAACTGTTTTTAAGAGGAGACAGATGTTCAGGGGTTAAATGTTCTTTAATTAAAAGACCTTACGCTCCAGGACAAAAGCCAAAGAGAAGAAAGGCAGGACTATCTGAATATGGTAGAGAACTTCGTGAAAAACAGAAGATCAAAAGATCATACAATTTAACCGAAAAAGAATTTAAGGGTTATGTTAGTGTTCTTTTAGATACAGGAACTAAATTAGTAGAGGATGTGCCATCAGCTTTTGTAAAAAGTATTGAAACAAGATTAGATAATATTATTTTCAGACTAGGACTTGCTAAATCAAGAGGAGAAGCAAGACAAATGGTAACACATGGACATTTTCTTGTTAATGGTTCAAGAACAGACATTCCTTCAAGACAACTTAAAGTTGGTGACAAAATATCAATTAGAAAAGGATCAAGAGAAAAAGCTATTTTTAAAAATATTGAAGAAAGAGTTAAAAAAATTCAATTACCAACATGGCTTTCAATGGATAAGAAAACTCTTGAGGCAGAGATTAAAAAATATCCAAAAATTGATGATGTTCAATTAGCCGGTGAATTATCAGCAGTTTTTGAACATTATTCAAGATAAAAAACATAAAAGAAAATATGATTTCACTACCTACTACAATTAAAAAGACTAACATTAGTGATAATTATGGTATTTTTGAAATAGAACCTTTTTATCCTGGATATGGAATTACAATTGGAAATGCTTTAAGAAGAGTTGCTTTATCTTCTCTCGAGGGAGCAGCTGTTTCTACTGTTAAAATTAAGGACGTTTCACATGAGTTTACAACACTTCCAGGAGTTAAAGAGGATGTTTTACACATTTTACTTAATTTAAAGCAGTTAAGATTTAAATCTCATTCAGACGAACCACAAAAGGCTATATTAAAAGTAAAAGGTGAAAAAGAAGTAACTGGAAAAGATTTTGAATTATCTTCGGAAATTGAATTAGCTAATAAAGATCAGTATATAGCAACATTAACTGACAAAAAATCTGAAATTGAAATTGAGGTTACTATTGAAAAAGGATTTGGTTACAAACTTTTAGATGATAGTGATAAAGGAAAAAAGGAAATTGGTGTAATGTCTTTAGACAAGATTTTTACTCCGATTAAAAAAATAAATTACAAAGTTGAAAATGTTCGTGTGGGAGAAAGAACAGATTATGATAAATTAGTTTTCGAAGTTGAAACAGATGGTACAGTAAAGCCTGAAGATGCATTACTTGAATCTATTAAAATATTAAATTCCCATTTTCAATTCTTAGAAAATGAGCTAACTCAAGCTGGTAATTCTAAAGAAGTTAAAAAAACAACTAAGAAAACAAAAGAAAGTGTTTTAAAGATAAAAGACATGGATATTTCAGACAAAGCTATTAATGCTTTAACAGAAAATGATTTTGAGACAGTTACAGACTTAACATCTAAAACAGAAGAAGAATTGGTAGCAATAAAAGGTGTTGGCAAAAAGGGTGTTAAAGAAATTAAAAAGGTTTTAGAAAGCTTAAATTTAAATTTAAAAGGGTAATATGAATAATTTAAAGAAAGGAAGAAAATTACATAGAGAAATAGGTCAAAGAAAGGCGCTTTTAAATACATTAGCATCTTCACTTGTTTTGCATGGTAAAATTAAAACAACTCACGCAAAAGCAAAAGAATTATCTCCTTTTATTGAAAAGAAGATAACAAGAGCTAAAAAAGGTGATTTAGCAGCTAGAAGATTTCTTTTAAAAAACTTTTCTTTGAATATTGTTAAGAAATTAGTAGATGACATTGCTCCAAAATATATCGAAAGACAAGGAGGGTACACAAGGGTTGTTAAACTTGGAATTAGAAAATCAGATGGAGCAAAAATGGCAATAATTGAATTAGTATAAAATTATGGAAACTTATACATTAGATGCAAAAGACAAAGCATTAGGAAGACTTGCAACAGAGATTGTTTCGCTCTTGCGCGGAAAGAATAAACCTGATTTCATGCCTAATAAAGATTCAGGCAATGTTGTTATAATAAAAAATATTAGCGAAGTTAAGCTTACGGGAAATAAGCTTTTGACTACAACATATTTTAAACACACAGGATACATTGGAAGTGAAGAATTTATTCCTATGAAAAGAGTTTTTGAAAAGGATGGTGGAAAAGAACTTTTAAGATTAGCTGTTTATAGAATGCTTCCAAAGAATAAGATGAGAGATCAGCAAATTAAAAGATTAAAATTTGAGAAATAAAGCAATGGCAAAAGAAGATAAAACAACAAAAAAAGAAGTAAAGAAAACTACTGCCAAAAAACCTGCTGCTAAAAAGGCTGTTGCTCCAAAGAAAACAGTTAAGAAGGTGGTAGCAAAAAAGACAGCTGCTCCTAAGAAAGTAGAGGTTAAAGAAGAAGCTCCAAAAAAAATAAAGATAAAAGAAGCTTTTTCTGGAAAATATCTTAATTCAATTGGAAGAAGAAAGACTGCTATTGCAAGAATTAGACTATATCAAAATGGAAAAAACCAAATCATTGTAAATGATAAGGATTATAGAGATTATTTCCAAGTAGAAGCTATGCAATCTAAAGTAAGGGAGGCACTTGATAAAATGAAGATTGCTGATAAATTCGATATATCAGTTATGGTTAAAGGGGGTGGAGTTGATTCTCAAGCAGAAGCAGTAAGACATGGTATTTCAAGAGCACTTATTAAATTAGATGAAACCTATAAAAAAAGATTAAGGAAAGAAGGTCTATTAACAAGAGACTCAAGAATGAAGGAAAGAAAGAAGCCAGGATTAAAACGTGCAAGGAAGGCTCCAAGATGGTCAAAAAGATAATATACAAAAGCCAGGGAATGTCCCTGGTTTTTTCTTTACAGGAGATTTTAAATGCATTATAATATGCATAATATGATGAAACAAAAATCCTTTACCTTAATCGAGCTTCTTGTTGTTATAGTAATAATAGGAATACTAGCAGGAGTAATAATGATCTCCACTTCTTCTTCAATTGATAAAGCTAATATAGCTAAATCAAAAGTATTTGAAGAAAGTGTTAAAAATAATCTAGCAGCTAACATGGTATCAGCATGGGATGCTGATCATGTTACTAAAGACACAACATGGACGCTTAATGATAAATGGGGAAATAACAATGGAACATTCTACGATGGAACACTAACAACTTGTTCTTCTTCAGCTTGCCCTCAAATAGTTAATGATAAACAAATGGGTAATGTTTTATCTTTTGATGGAGTAAATGATTATATTGATTGTGGAAATGATAGTAATTTATATCCCAAAAAAGGAAGTTTAACGGTATCGGGCTGGGTTTATCACAAAGATTACACCACTTATCCTAAATCTCTTTTTCCTATAGGAACAAGTGATGCTTATCAAGTTGGGATATCTGGCTGGCAAATTGGATATGCTTCAAATGTTAATACAGGAATTAATGTTGTCCTGAATGATGGAATAAATAAAGTAGCTGATTTCATGGTATGGGACAATGGATATAAGCCAAATGACATTAAAAATAGTTGGGCGTATATAGTAGTTGTTTTTGATCGCAATAATGGTAAGTCTTATTCTTATGTTAATGGGATAAAACAATCAGGTGAGGTAAATATTTCTAATGTAAGTGGCGAAATTATAAACACTAGAATAGTTAAATTAGGAGATCAAATGGGATGGATGATGGATGGTTTAATAGATGATGTTCGTATTTATAACGCAGCCCTATCCTCTTCTCAAATTAAACAAAACTACATCGCAGGCTTAAACTCAATGCTTGCAAATGGAAACATATCTAAACAAGAATACAATGAAAGAATAAACGCATTAGCTTATGATAATTAAGAATAAACAAAAATCATTTACTTTAATAGAATTACTTGTAGTTATAGTAATCATAGGAATTTTAGCAGGAGTAATAATGATCTCTACTTCTTCTTCAATTGATAAAGCTAACTTTGCAAAAGCTCAAGCTTTTTCATCTACTGTCCAAAACGAATTACTTTCGAATTTAGTTTCTGAATGGACTTTTGATGAGGGTAGTAATCAAACAATAAATAGAGTAGCTACTGACGATGATGTAAAAGATGTATGGGGATCTAATAATGGAACAGTTTATGGTAATCCTCAAATAAAAGGAGGGGATGATTGTGTGTTTGGAAGGTGTTTAAGTTTTAATAAAAATGAATATATCGATTGTGGCGATGTTTTAAATGAAGTAAAAGGTACGATATCGTTATGGTATAATCCATTTTCTTTTTATGAGTATAATACTATATTTGATAATTCGATCAATGCAGACGATTGGGAAATGTGGATTTATCAAGATAAAACTTTAGCTGTGAGAGCAGACAACGGAAACGGGTTTGTAAGATATAGATTCATGGATTTAAATAAATGGACTTATATCATCTACTCTTGGGAAAATAACGATAATGCTTATTTATATGTTGATGGAAATTTGATAGAAAAGAATGCTTATATAGCGAATAGTGCCGAAGTATTTTATTTAGGAGGAAAATTAAATACAAAAGGGCATGGGCAAATAGATGATGTAAGAATATATAACGCAACTTTGTCCTCTTCTCAAATCAAACAAAACTACATTGCAGGATTAGATTCTTTATTAAGTAATGGAAATATTTCAAAAGAAGATTACAATCAAAGAATAAGTAAACTAGCTTATGAATAACAAATCCTTCACATTAATTGAACTACTAGTTGTTATTGTAATCATAGGAATTTTAGCAGGAGTAATTATGATTTCAACTTCGTCGTCTATTGATAAAGCTAATATTGCTAAATTAAAAGTATTCGAAGAAAGTGTAGCTAATAATCTAGCTGCTAATATGGTTTCAAGGTGGAAGTTAGATGAGATAGTTAACACGAATCAAACTCCTGATCAATGGGGTAGTAATGCAGGAACTCTTTATGGCACAAATGGACTTGCGTAGTTAAGACCATCTTCTGAATGCGTTACAGATGGTTGTTTTAAATTCGATGGAACGGATGATTATGTTAGTTGTACTATTAGCGATAGTTTAAATATTACGGATAAAGTTACTATTACAGGCTGGGTAAAAACAAATACTTTAAAAGAGTGCGGTCTATTTGGAAATAATTATTGGAGTGAATATACATATGGATTTAGAATGAACCTCTATGGCAATATTTATTTTAGAATTTATAATTCTACAGGAGAAAGCAAAGAAGCGGGATCGTTTATTCCAATTTTAAATATATGGTATTTCATAGTAGGTACTTTTGATAAAAATATAGCTTCTTCAAATATGAAATTATATATTGATACAAAATTAATTGGAACAGGGTATAGCGAGAACATGCATTTCTCTGTCGGAGATTTTTATATCGGCTCTACAAATACTGCAGATAGATTTTTTAGCGGATTTATCGATGATGCAAAAGTGTATAATACAGTTTTGTCTCTTTCAGAAATTAGACGTAATTATGTCGCAGGTCTACATTCTTTATTATCAAAAGGAAGTATGTCAAGAGAAGATTACAATCAAAGAATAAACGAACTAGCCTATGAAAAATAAATCCTTCACATTAATCGAACTTCTCGTTGTTATTGTAATCATAGGAATTTTAGCTGGAGTCATCATGATCTCTACTTCGTCTTCTATTGATAAAGCTAATATTGCTAAATCAAAAGTATTTGAAGAAAGTATAGAAAACAATCTTGCTGCTAATATGGTATCTAGATGGAAACTAGATGAAATAATAGGAGCAGCTGCTCCTTATACTACTCCTGACCAATGGGGAAGTAATACAGGAACTCTTTATGGAGCAAATGGACTACCACAATTAAGACCAGTTTCTGAATGTGTTACAGGTGGTTGTTTCAAGTTTGATGGGGTGGATGATTATATTAATCTTGGGACGAATAACGTATTAAAACCAATTGATCAAATTTCTGTAGCAGCATGGGTAAATGTTTCTAAGGGGTCTATTATAGAAAGACAGAATAATTATTTAGTGGCATACAGGTTGTTTATTCATTCTGATAATGGTAGACCAGTTATGCAGATTGGATATACGAATGTTTCCCCATATGCTAAAACAGCAACAGCTTTTACAGATGTTAGAAATAAATGGCATTATATTGTTGGTACATATGATCATAAAAATGTTAGGATCTATGTGGATGGTTTGCAAGAAAATATTGAATCTAATACAGACGATATTTTTTATTCAGGGTCCCATTCTGCTACAATTAGTTACCATGCAGCAGAGGCAGATCATTTTGCAAAAGGACTAATCGACGATGCTAGAATCTATAATGCCGCCCTATCCTCCTCTCAAATCAAACAAAACTACATCGCAGGCTTAAACTCAATGCTTGCAAATGGAAATATATCAAAAAAAGAGTATAATAAAAGAATAAATGCATTAGCTTATGATAATTAAGAATAAACAAAAATCATTTACTTTAATAGAATTACTTGTAGTTATAGTAATCATAGGAATTTTAGCAGGAGTAATAATGATCTCTACTTCTTCTTCAATTGATAAAGCTAACTTTGCAAAAGCTCAAGCTTTTTCATCTACTGTCCAAAACGAATTACTTTCGAATTTAGTTTCTGAATGGACTTTTGATGAGGGTAGTAATCAAACAATAAATAGAGTAGCTACTGACGATGATGTAAAAGATGTATGGGGATCTAATAATGGAACAGTTTATGGTAATCCTCAAATAAAAGGAGGGGATGATTGTGTGTTTGGAAGGTGTTTAAGTTTTAATAAAAATGAATATATCGATTGTGGCGATGTTTTAAATGAAGTAAAAGGTACGATATCGTTATGGTATAATCCATTTTCTTTTTATGAGTATAATACTATATTTGATAATTCGATCAATGCAGACGATTGGGAAATGTGGATTTATCAAGATAAAACTTTAGCTGTGAGAGCAGACAACGGAAACGGGTTTGTAAGATATAGATTCATGGATTTAAATAAATGGACTTATATCATCTACTCTTGGGAAAATAACGATAATGCTTATTTATATGTTGATGGAAATTTGATAGAAAAGAATGCTTATATAGCGAATAGTGCCGAAGTATTTTATTTAGGAGGAAAATTAAATACAAAAGGGCATGGGCAAATAGATGATGTAAGAATATATAACGCAACTTTGTCCTCTTCTCAAATCAAACAAAACTACATTGCAGGATTAGATTCTTTATTAAGTAATGGAAATATTTCAAAAGAAGATTACAATCAAAGAATAAGTAAACTAGCTTATGAATAACAAATCCTTCACATTAATTGAACTACTAGTTGTTATTGTAATCATAGGAATTTTAGCAGGAGTAATTATGATTTCAACTTCGTCGTCTATTGATAAAGCTAATATTGCTAAATTAAAAGTATTCGAAGAAAGTGTAGCTAATAATCTAGCTGCTAATATGGTTTCAAGGTGGAAGTTAGATGAGATAGTTAACACGAATCAAACTCCTGATCAATGGGGTAGTAATGCAGGAACTCTTTATGGCACAAATGGACTTGCGTAGTTAAGACCATCTTCTGAATGCGTTACAGATGGTTGTTTTAAATTCGATGGAACGGATGATTATGTTAGTTGTACTATTAGCGATAGTTTAAATATTACGGATAAAGTTACTATTACAGGCTGGGTAAAAACAAATACTTTAAAAGAGTGCGGTCTATTTGGAAATAATTATTGGAGTGAATATACATATGGATTTAGAATGAACCTCTATGGCAATATTTATTTTAGAATTTATAATTCTACAGGAGAAAGCAAAGAAGCGGGATCGTTTATTCCAATTTTAAATATATGGTATTTCATAGTAGGTACTTTTGATAAAAATATAGCTTCTTCAAATATGAAATTATATATTGATACAAAATTAATTGGAACAGGGTATAGCGAGAACATGCATTTCTCTGTCGGAGATTTTTATATCGGCTCTACAAATACTGCAGATAGATTTTTTAGCGGATTTATCGATGATGCAAAAGTGTATAATACAGTTTTGTCTCTTTCAGAAATTAGACGTAATTATGTCGCAGGTCTACATTCTTTATTATCAAAAGGAAGTATGTCAAGAGAAGATTACAATCAAAGAATAAACGAACTAGCCTATGAAAAATAAATCCTTCACATTAATCGAACTTCTCGTTGTTATTGTAATCATAGGAATTTTAGCTGGAGTCATCATGATCTCTACTTCGTCTTCTATTGATAAAGCTAATATTGCTAAATCAAAAGTATTTGAAGAAAGTATAGAAAACAATCTTGCTGCTAATATGGTATCTAGATGGAAACTAGATGAAATAATAGGAGCAGCTGCTCCTTATACTACTCCTGACCAATGGGGAAGTAATACAGGAACTCTTTATGGAGCAAATGGACTACCACAATTAAGACCAGTTTCTGAATGTGTTACAGGTGGTTGTTTCAAGTTTGATGGGGTGGATGATTATATTAATCTTGGGACGAATAACGTATTAAAACCAATTGATCAAATTTCTGTAGCAGCATGGGTAAATGTTTCTAAGGGGTCTATTATAGAAAGACAGAATAATTATTTAGTGGCATACAGGTTGTTTATTCATTCTGATAATGGTAGACCAGTTATGCAGATTGGATATACGAATGTTTCCCCATATGCTAAAACAGCAACAGCTTTTACAGATGTTAGAAATAAATGGCATTATATTGTTGGTACATATGATCATAAAAATGTTAGGATCTATGTGGATGGTTTGCAAGAAAATATTGAATCTAATACAGACGATATTTTTTATTCAGGGTCCCATTCTGCTACAATTAGTTACCATGCAGCAGAGGCAGATCATTTTGCAAAAGGACTAATCGACGATGCTAGAATCTATAATGCCGCCCTATCCTCCTCTCAAATCAAACAAAACTACATCGCAGGCTTAAACTCAATGCTTGCAAATGGAAATATATCAAAAAAAGAGTATAATAAAAGAATAAATGCATTAGCTTATGATAATTAAGAATAAACAAAAATCATTTACTTTAATAGAATTACTTGTAGTTATAGTAATCATAGGAATTTTAGCAGGAGTAATTATGATATCTACTTCTTCTTCTATTAGTAAAGCAAATATTGCTAAGCTGAAAGTTTTTGAGGAAAGCGTTTCAAATAATTTAGCTGCTAATATGGTTTCGAGGTGGAAATTAGATGGCAATACTAATGATTCTTGGGGAAATAACAATGGAACATTGTATAATAGTCCTACCTGGAAAAATAGTAATGAGTGTATTTCTAATGGTTGTTTGGGTTTTTCTGGAACAGCCTACGTTGATTTTGGGGATCTAAGTAATCTTATCGGGAAAAATAATATTACTTATTCTTTGTGGGTGAAGCCTAGCACTAACGGTCGCAACACCGCAGCTACATATAACTTTGATACTTTCATGGGCAAAGCCGATACTGGATATAGTGGGGACTTGAGTGTGGGATACAGGTCAGATAATAAAGTGAGGGTTTATTATGAAAACTTATCTACTAGTAATTATATTGATAGCATTAATCCTATTACTATAAATGGCTGGACATACGTTGTCGTTACTACTAGCAATTCTAATGTTTCACTTTACATTAACGGGTTATTTAATGCCACCGGTAGTATAGCAACTAATTTTGTAATAAACAAAATGGGAATAGGAAGTGCAATAGTTAATACTTATTGTACTCATTTTAATGGTTTGATGGATGATGTAAGAATATATAGTGCAACACTATCGTCTTCTCAAGTCAAACAAAACTACATTGCAGGACTAGACGCTTTATTATTAAAAGAAAGTATATCTAAAGAAGAGTATAAGGAAAGAATAAACGAATTAGCTCATGAGCAATAAATCCTTTACATTAATTGAATTACTAGTTGTTATTGTTATTATTGGAATTTTAGCTGGAGTAATTATGATCTCTACATCTTCTTCAATTGATAAAGCTAATATAGCTAAATCAAAAGTATTTGAAGAAAGTGTTCAAAATAATTTAGCTGCTAACATGGTATCAAGATGGAAACTAGACGAAATAATAGGAGCAGCTGCTCCTTATACTACTCCTGACCAATGGGGAAGTAATACAGGGACTCTTTATGGAACAAATGGACTACCACAATTAAGACCAGCTTCTGAATGTGTTACAGGTGGTTGTTTTAAGTTTGATGGGGTGGATGATTATATAGATTTTGGATCAAGTATCACTCCTCAATTATTAAGCGCATCAGTTTCTTTTTGGAGAAGGCAGGATTCGTTAAGTAATTGGCTTTTATTTAAAGGACAAAGTAGTTCGGAATATATTATGGCAACTAGTGGCGGAACTGGTAATTTTTATCATGGAAATAGTGGGGGAGGCAAGACAATTTACAAAGATGGTGTTATTTCCATAGCTCCAGCAATAGATTATGCATGGCATTATTATGTGATAAGTGATGTAAACTTATCTTCATGGACATCGATTGTTCTTAATAATTACTCTACATGGCATTATAAGGGATATATAGATGATATCCGTATTTATAGTGCTTCACTTTCTTTTACCCAAATCAAACAAAACTACATCGCAGGACTAGATTCTTTATTGTCAAAAAACTTAATTTCTAGAGAAGAATACAGCCAAAGATTATCTAAATTATCTTTAAAATAAAGGAATTTTGAGGTTGTTGACAAAAAAAATTAAACATGTATAATTATTTTTGTGTTCTTTAATAAAAACTTCGCGAAAGTTATAAAAATTGTCTTCTAAAGAATATAAAATTATAGGTGAAAATCATAAACATTATAGATTTTCATCTATAAAAAGAAGACGCTTAAGGAATTATTTTATCAATAGAATAAAGAACATTATTTTCAAAAATATAAATGTTTTTATTATCGTAATTAAAGAATGCTTGAGAATCTTCTTGTAAATTATTTGCGATTGTAAAGATATTTATACTGTCTCTATAATCAAACTCACTAACCATGAGTTTTTTTTCTTTTATAAAGATATAATATTTATCATTTACGAAATAAAGATCTTTAATTGGACTTTGAAATCTTGCTATTAATTTAAGAGTATTTTGGTTCGTAAATTCTGGATAATATGTTTCTTTAGCAAAGTATGCCCATATTTCATTGCCAGTATTTATAAGTATTTTTCCATCCCACTCTGAATATTCAAAGTTATTATTAAGATTAATTATTTTCTTAAATTCATTATCATCTAATATATACAATTTTTCATTATTTTCATTTAAGAAAATTTTATTATAAATAAATAAAAGTTTATAATCCTTACTCTCATCAATTAAAAACTCATCACTAATTAGTTTGGCATCATCTCTATACAAATAATTATCTCTAAAATAATAAACAGTATTATTGTTAAGTTCATATAAATTAATGTTCGTTTTTATAAGTTCATTATTTTTATATAACCTATTCTCAATCTGATAATATACATTATTTAAATTATCTTTTTTAAAATTAATTTGTCCTATATTATTAAATTCTTTTGTGCCAGCACTATTTATAAGATAATATTTATTTCCTTTTCGAGTTAGTAAATCATTTTTTAGAATTTGAACATTGTCCCAAAATATATTTTCAGTAATTAAATCTTCTTTTTTATTTTCAGGATTATAATAGTAAAATCCAGTTTCTTTTTCTAAAATAAAGCCATTATCTATTTTTGATATATTTATTATGTCATCATTTAAAGCAGTTTTATTATAACTATCTTTAAATAAAACAATATCTATTTCACTTACTTTTTTTTCAGTTATTTCAATATTCTTTTCCCAAGGTAAATATCCTTGTTTATTGATTTTAATATTATAATTTTTTGGAACAAGATTTTGTATTAAAACATTTCTTGTGAAATTTGATGTCGTTTTCTCTTTTTTATCATTAATTAATATATTAGCTTCTCCTGGATATGTTTTAATAAAAATACCACCAGTTTCAATAATTTTCCTAGATTCAAAATCAAATCTATATCCTTCCGAATAAAATATTATAATAGGGGTTATTATTAAAAAAATAATAACCAAAATAAAAAATAGAATAGTTCTTGCTTTTTTAGACATGTATATTATCACTATATACTAAAATTGCTTAAAATCAATACTCGGCATATAATAACCATATGGAAATTGTTAATAAATATTTAACAGTAAAAAAATTCAAGAAATATACTAATGAAAAAGAGTTTTCTCGAAAAATTGATAAAATAGTTTTACATCATACAAGCGACTCTCTTGAAAGCTGGAAAACGAAAAAAACATCAATTGGTTATTATAAAAAAATGTATGAAAAAAGAGGGTGGACAACAGGACCTCATTTATTTATAGATGAAGGAGGGATTTTTTTATTCACAGATATTAATATTGAAGGAACTCATGCAAATTCTGCAAATAAAGGAAGCATTGGTATTGAAATGGTTGGCAATTATGATAAAAAAGTTCCGAAAGGAAAAATATGGGAAAAAACAAAGAGAGTTTTAAATATTTTATTAAAAAAATTTGACTTAAATGTAAAAGACATACATTTACACAGGAAGTTTAATCCAAATAAATCATGTCCAGGAAAGGCGATTACTTTAAAATGGATATATTCAGAACTTAAGGGAGTATTTTCAGCTACGTATCCAGACTTTATACGTTTTGATAAAAACCCAACAAAACCTAATGAAGATGCCTTTCTATTTTCTAAAAAATACCCTATATTTTTAGTTGCTGATGGAGTGACGCAGAGTCATTTTAAAAATGGTAAATATGCATATCCTGATGGGGCTAAAAAAGCTGCAAATATATTTTGTTCACAATCCCTTAAAGTACTAGAAAAAAAATATCAATCTAAAAATATTAAAGAAAGTTTAGAATTAGCTTTTAGTTCTTCGAATCAAAAGATTAAAAAATTGAATATTAAGTACGGAATTGATAAAAAAATGAATTATGTTGAGCATGATTGGTTTGATACAGTTGGAATTGCCGGAATGATTAAAGACAAAACCCTTTATTATAATTATGTAGGTGATTGTGGATTAATTATTTTTAATAAAAATAATAAAAAGATATTTCAAACAAAAGACATGGTAAGACCAGCGGTAATTAAGTTTCAAAAAAGATATAACAATTATAAGGAACTTTCATCAGATGAAAGAGCTTTAATAATGCATAGAGATTTTAGAAACAGAGAGGATGGAGAAGGGTATGGAAGTTTAAGCGGAGAAGAAAATGTTGAAAAATATTATTCTTTTGGTTCAAAAAAATTAAATAAAGGAGATTTGGTTGTTTTTTATTCTGATGGGTTTTTAGAACATTTTAAAAATGAGGAATTTGTCAAAATTCTTAGAAAAAGAGATAAGAAGATGTTAGATAAACTTATTTTTAAATTAGCTAAGGAAAATCATAAGAATTACGGAAGCGATAGAACCCTTATATCTCTTAATATTTATAACTGAGTTCAAGAAACTATCGCAAAAGTATATAATAAAAATATAAATTAAGATAGTTAAAAAATATGGATACTAAATATACTCGCCTAACCCTTCTCGAAAGAGAAGAAATTAGCAAGGGGATATAT
>Ga0208462_1001045_pt1 | contig 21049 bp, 27 predicted proteins | sample AD_SCU001_MetaG_FD_184452 | JGI IMG/M metagenome (GOLD analysis project Ga0208462, IMG submission 184452) | Active sludge microbial communities of municipal wastewater-treating anaerobic digesters from China - AD_SCU001_MetaG (SPAdes) (version 2) | ecosystem: Engineered > Bioreactor > Anaerobic...
AGCAGCGATATGACGATGGCGCCAAGAAGCCCTGCAAGCAGCCCGGCTTTTGCACCGTTCCAGATCCCGCCCCGGGCGATCCAGCCGGCGACAAATCCGCCGGCCAGCGGCCCGAGGACAGGCAACAGGAACCCGAGAAGAACCCCGACAAGCCAGCCGACGATGACTCCTGTCCAGAAGTTATCTGCCATCTACTTTTACTCACCGCTGAGTGTTCGAGAGAGTAGTATATACATCTTTAGGATCAAGTCAGGTCGAATCCCCCCCATTTCAATGGCGGGATAGGTAACGTAACGAAAGCTCTGTAAAATTGAATCGGCCCTGGATCCAACCTGGATTTGGACAAAGGAGAAACAGGGCCATGGATCTCTTAGCGTTCATCAAAGGTTATCTTTCCGATTTGGAGAACGGCATGAAGACCCTCATCACCTGGCTCCTCAACCAGGTGATGCTCCAGGAGGCCCTCCAGCAGGCGGGAGCCACCCAGTACGAACGCACCGATGCACGGAAGGCGCATCTGAACGGCTACAAGGATCGGTCTCTCAAGACCCGAAGTTCCGGGAATTCCCGTTCGAGATGCAGGTCTTCGGGCGCTATGCCCGGGTGGAGAAGGCTCAAGTGAACGCAATCGTCAAATCCTGCCACCAGGGGGTTTCAACGAGAAAGATCCAGGAGATCGCCAGTCCTCCAGGGATCGACCAGGTTTCTTCAGTCCCGGTTTCCCGAATAGCCAGGGACCTCGACGGCCAGGTGCAGGCATTCCTCCTGCGGCCGATCGAACAGGCTATCCCATACCTCTTCGTGGATGCTTCATACTACAAGGTGTGCAATGGCGCACGCTGCGCCCCTCTGATGATCCTGACGAACGTCTGATTGGAAGTGTTGCGGTGACGTATGTGGACGTGACGTGCTCATCGAGTCGTCCGGCATAGACCTTGAGACGAGGAAACGACCGCATCTCGAGTACGAAGGTGCGTACTACTATACCCTCGTCTCGATTCCCGGACACGGTCAAAAAGGTGTAATCGGAATGAATGAAGGACCAGATTCTGGGAGCCTTCTCAAAACGGTGGGGATTGGCGCCGTAGCATCCGGGATGAAAGGGATAAAGGAGGTCACATGAAATCGAAACCCGATAGACGTTTGATCATCGTAGGGGCTCTTGCGTTCATCGGCGTCATCCTCCTCGCCGCGACGGTTGTGCTCACGTATACCGCCGCTGTTGCCCTGGTCACGGGGATCGACGGTCCCACACAGGAGCTGGTCATCGAGAGGGTCCAGGTGGAATATCTGGAGAATGCATCCGTCATCCACCTGACCGATCAGGATCTAAAGCAGTATCCGGTGCTCGAATCCGCGATTCGGGATGCCGCCGTGCAGATATCTGGTAAAGCCCCGATGACAGGAGTCGAAAACCTCGTACTCATCGAGTCCTTCGGTATCGATGCAAGGGAGGGGGACCGGCCATACCTTGAGTACGACGGTGCGTATTACCTCACTCGCGTTCTGCTCCACTAAGACCGGGTTGAGAGGTGTAACCGAAATGGAAGAAGACAAGAATCCAAAATCAAGGAGCCGGCTCAAAACCGCAGGGATCATCGTCGCCTGCGGTCTTGCCGGTGTCATCGCCATCGTCCTCGGCTTCATGCTCGCCGACGCCCTCATCCTTCACGCAATGGAGGGTTCAGGCGGGCAGCCGATGCTCTACGTCATGGAGATAGCAGAGCCGGGGGAGAGCATGATCGTTCCCCTGACCGAGCAGGACTTCGAACGGCATCCCGCACTCAACGCGGTCATCCGGGGCGAGGAGCGCAACCCGTCGGCGTGGGAGTGGGGCTCGCGGGACCGGCGGGTCATCGGGGGAACTAAAGTCTCGTACCGTGAAAGCAAGGCGCTCCACGAGACTTACGACTCTATCATGGAGTATGAAGGAGCATACTACGTGATCCTGACGACATGGCCGTGAACCGGGCGGGTCGTGCGGCGGTACTACCGGCCAGGGTTTGCCTCCGGACCAATCTGCGCGGTGTTGATTCCCAGCCCCGGGTGGCGTTTTTTCAGTTTGATCCAACTTGCCAGGGCTGATGTGTAGATGATTGTCACAGAAAAGGTTTATAGAAGAGCGTTGACTTCTCATGCGTGGATACCAAAATCGGTATGCCGCAATGTGCGGGGGTCCCCCATCCACGGTTGAGGCCCGGATGATGGAGCCCCGCAAGCCCGGAGGCTATTGAGGTGTACGCGTTCTGCGTACTTAAACGTGTGCTTCTCCTGTCTCCGGGGGACTGAGGCCATCAAACCAGTGAGGCTGTTGGTTTGATGGCCTCCTTTTGGAGATGCTGGTAAACCACAACCGTTATCTACAGGAGAGTCGATCGAGAGTTGTGGGTTGTTCACCCGGTACAGGGAGGTGTCTCAAACGAGGATCAAACGTTATAAACCCCCGATCTCGGCGACCGCAAAGCCGTTCAGGGTTGTGCGGCGTTTGCAGTCCAACCCGACCTACACCCCGCTCATGACGGGTCCGGCGGTGAACGCCGCCGTGCTTGCTGCCCTCTCGGCTACATCGGCCATGTCGGGGTTGACGCTGGGTGTCTGCATGCGTCTTGCAGGGCTCTGAAGGCAACCGATTGTACACTTTTTTGATGGTTTCTGCCCCCCATCGATTCTTTGCAGCGCGCTCCTCCTTCCGGCAGGGGGAAAAGGGATATCATGCTGCGGGAGGAGATTTACTGTTACGCGCGACTGGATGGTGACCGATGGGAGCGACCGACATCATCGAGGTGGTGGACCTTGAACATACGTTTGGCGAGGTTGAGGCTGTGCGGGGGATCAGTTTCGCGGTCAAAAAAGGTGAGATCTTCTCATTCCTCGGTCCAAATGGCGCGGGGAAGAGTACTACCATCAACATACTGATAACGCTTCTCCCTCTCCAGAAGGGCAGGGTGCGGGTCGCCGGTCACGACGTCGCCCGGGATCCCCGGAAGGTCAGGGAGGTTATCGGGATCGTCTTCCAGGACGAGGTGCTCGACCGCGATCTCACGGTCTGGGAGACGATGGAGTTTCACGGCCGGATCTACGGCATCCCCCGCGATGAACGGCGTAGGCGGATCGACGACCTTCTTGCGGTCGTGGAACTCGATGCCAGACGGGATGAGCGGACAAAGAACCTCTCTGGTGGTATGAAACGCCGCCTCCAGATCGCCCGCGGCCTCCTGACCCGGCCGGAGGTGCTCTTCCTGGACGAACCGACGCTGGGGCTCGATCCCCAGACAAGGATGCGGGTCTGGGACTACATACGGCAGGTGAATGAAGCCGGGACGACGATATTCATGACAACGCACTACATGGAGGAGGCTGATATGCTCTCAGACAGGATCAGCATCATTGATCATGGCAGGATCGTCATCTCCGGCACGCCGGATGAACTGAAGAATACCCTGGGAGAGGATGTCGTCTACCTCGAGACAGACGACGATGAGAGGGCTCGTGAAGTTCTTCTGGGGGTTGAAGATGTCCGGTCGGTCACCAGGTCACCCCGCGGCCTCTCGGTCACGATCTCGGCCGACGGGAGCCACTGCCTCCCGCGGATCATCGATCGGGTGCGGGGGGCCGGTATCGGGATCGTGAGCGTGAACCTGAAAAAACCGACGATGGATGATGTCTTTGTTCACTACACAGGAAGGGAACTGCGCGATGGAGGAGGGTGAGCGGATATGGGGTGGGAGTTTCTTACCGTCTACTGGCGGGAGATGATCCGGTTTGTCCGGTTCAGGACACAGCTCTTCTCGTCGATCCTGCAACCGGCACTCTGGATGGCCTTTTTTGGCGTCGCGATGTCCTCGAGCCTTGGCCAGTTCACATCCGCCATACCAGTCCCGGCCGGGGTTGTCCAGGTCGATTATCTCACCTTCATGGCAGCAGGTGTGATCGCGATGACGACACTCTTTACGAGCCTCTATGGAGGAATGAGCCTCCTGTACGATAAGAACTGGGGGCTGATGCCGGAGATGCTTGCAAGCCCCATGCCAAGGACGCACATCATGCTGGGTGTAAGCCTATCGGGGATGACAAAGTCGTTCATCCAGGCGGGTATCATCATGGTTTTCGGGCTCGTTTTGGGTGTCCGGTTCTTCCACGGGTTTTCGGCTGCCAGGATAGCCTTTTCGGTCATTGGCGTGTTTGCGTTCCTCGGGTTGTTCTCACTTGGTTTTCTTCTCTTCTCCTCCAACATATCGATGCGGCTCGAGAGTCCTGAGGGCCTGCAGGGGATCATGACGCTCATCTCACTGCCGATCTTCTTCGTCTCAAACGCCCTCTACCCGGTCCAGGCGTTCCCGCCATTTTTGCAGGTTCTCTCGGCCTACAACCCGCTGACCCATCTCGTCACCGGGATCCGCTACTTTGCTCTGGGAAACGATTTCTTTGCCGTTGGTGCTCGCTACGCCATCACAACAGGTGACGTCCTCACATCTTTTGCGTACCTTGCGGTCTTTGCAGCAGTGATGTACCTCCTTGCCCGAAGGGCGTTTGAGAGGGCGGTTGTTGCGTGAGGCTCCCTCCTCCAGGCAATCGCCGCGTTCCCATCCCGGTTTATCCCGGACTGTCTCAATCGCGTTATGAGAACCCCTGGACAGAACCACGTTAAGCGGTGATCAGGGATATCCGTCTGCTGAAGATGACCGGGAGGCGGGGGCTACGCTTGAGAGTCTCTGTTATACTGGCATTCCCATTCGCGGTTCGATACCTGGTTTATGGAGGCTCGTGTAGTTGGTTTTAAGTCTGCGGCCGGCCCACTTCCAAGTTGATGACAACCCTGCAGACATATCGTTGCTCGATATGCGGCCATATCTACGATCCGAAGACCGGGGATGTGGATGCGCCGCCTGGAACCGCGTTTGAAGACCTCCCCGATGATTGGCGCTGTCCGATCTGCCTTGCAGAGAAGAGTAAGTTCAGCGTATTCTCGTCGCCACTCGGGCGGCTCGGGCTCTGAGCGGTCAGGCCGCTTGCACACCATTCATTGCCTGGCGGGCAGGAGCATGTTTCCTCCAGGCGTGTCCGCCAGAACAGGCTGACCCTTGGCTTCTCCAGCTGCACTCATTTTCAGGAGTTTTATGTAAAACCAAACTCATTTCGGGCGAAAATCATCCCTGCCGAACGCCTTACCAGGTATACATGCAAGAGGTGAACATGAAGTTGAAAGGCAGGGGTGTCAAGGAGAGGTATTTGAGATGAATAGCGGCGCTTCGATCCGCGGTGCCCGCAACCCGGAGGAGGTCCAGGAGTTTATCCGTTTTCTCTTTGGCTCTGATATGGAGCGTCAGGAGGAAGAACCGCGTTCAGGTAACGGGATAACCAGTGTAACGCCCCAATCCGTAGAAAGCGGCGGATCATCATCCTATAGGCGTTCCCCCTCTCCTTTTTCGCCACGAAGGTCTTCATGAGGCCGTGCTTCATACCCGGTGGTATGTGGGGGTGCGGGGTGGCAGGTGAACTGCACAGAATGCATGCGCTGCTGCATACCCCTGATCGGATCGTGTTTTGTTTGGTGCTATTCCCATGCCGGTTTCGGAAAAGACCATTCAACCCAAGAAAGTTCGGATGCGATTGATTACGCCCAAACCGCCTACCTTTTATTTGAAGAACAGATTGGACCGGTCACTCTGTTGATGGGGACGTCGGAGCGAAAAAATGGTGACACGACGCGTGGCGATCGGGCGGGTAACCACTCCAGCGTCTCTCTTGAGTTCGCACGCCCCGAGGCGTTCCTTTCACCCTTCCACTACCTGGAAGTTGCTTGAAGCAAAAACAAGTGAGAATAACAATCATATCAACACACGAGAAACTATCTGGTATCGAAGGTGAACCTCGCTAGAACAGGTGCCAGAGATTGAAAGACCCCGCGCCGACCCGGCCTCTCGATCGTTGGTCGTTTAAGTCAGACTCTAAATTTGCCGTATGAGACACCATATGAGACACCATGGATGTAGAAAAAACCTGAGCAGGAGAGTCGAGGATTACCTTGAGGCCATCCTCAACGTCACGCTGGAGAAGGGTTACGCCCGTACAAAAGACGTGGCGCGCGAGTTGGATGTCAGCCCATCAACTGTTGTGGAGATGTTTCGAAAGCTTGGCAGTATGGGTCTTGTCGATTACCGCCGTTACGAGGGTGTGGTTCTCTTGCCTGCTGGGCGTGAGGTCGCGGAGGCCGTCAAGTTTCGTCACGATACTTTAAAGGAGTTTCTTAAGGTCATCCATGTCCCGGAGACGATAGCCAACAGCGATGCCTGCTACATGGAGCATGAACTCCACCCAACGACGATCCGGCAGATACGATTTCTTGTAGAGGTACTCAAATCGGATCCGCGGATCTGTGAACGTATACGGCAGAACACATCCCGGTGGGAGCAACAGTCTGTATGACCCAGGTTGTGGCAGTGATCGCGGTCTACCTCCTCGTAAACCTGGTTTCATTCATCACATACTACCGCGACAAGCGCCTGGCTGAACGCTCGGCATGGAGGATCCCTGAGAAACGGCTGCTCACTCTTGCGTTTTTTGGGCCGTTTGGCGCCTTCGCCGCGATGAGGATGTTCCGGCACAAGACGCAGAAGCGAGTCTTCCGGCTCGTCCCCCTCTTCCTATGCCTGCACCTTCTGCTGGCTGCCGTGCTGCTCCTTGCAGGTCTCTGCTGATACACCCCTCCAGCATTAGAATGCGTTTAACATAGCAGCAAAGTTAAAATCAATATCTCCACCACACTACCCCCATGGTCTATGAGTATGGACCGCCTTCCTCCTCTCTGGAAGAGGTTCTTTTCGCGCTTGAGGATTGGCTCACACGCCGTTACCGCCTTGAGTACGTCCCTGCGCACCGTCGTTCAGCCCGGCAGTCCAGGAGGCTCCGGCGTATACGGGGGTGGAGAAGGGCGACCGTCTGCATGATAGATGAGGTTTGCCGGGTGAGGCAGCAGACCATTCCCCGCATCGAGCATGATACAGGGTATGCATTCAGGTCTCCGGAGACGCTGCCCTGGATCCTTATCAATTCCTCTGCCTCCCGCCTATTTTCGGGTATCCTCGCCGGGTTCGAGGAAGGTGCTCTGCCGGTAAAGGCAAACGACCTTGCCAGGCTTGCAAACACCTCGACCGGCATCCAGGCCCTCGCCCTCATAGGGGATGTCACCCTCGTGTTGAAGATCTTGCCGGGGAGGAGGGTGGGGTCGGAGGAACTCGCGGCGCTCTGCGACCGCTGGTCTCTCTGCGAGAACCTGATTGGCGGCGGGAATCGCCGTCGCCCGACCGGGGAGACCCTCGAGCGGGAGAAGGCAGCCCTCACCCTGGCCGTCCTTGGCCTCATCTACACGGAGGGTGGTGATGATGCGTTGCGGCCGTTGGTGCCGCTGCTTAACTGATTGGGTGCCGTGCTGTCCACTTAATCTCCGTTGCCGGCGGATCCAGCATCCGCCAGGATGTCCTCCTCACCCCCGCAGGAAGGTTTCAATATCCCTGGCGTCGTAGAGGCAAGCATGAGCTTACTCACCGGGCTCCTCGCCCTTATACTGGTGATCGTTATTGCGTTTGTCCTCTACAGGCTGGTAAAGAGTGTGACGGGGCTGATCATAAACGCCGTCGTTGGCGTGATCCTGCTCTGGGTTATCAATCTTGTCGGCCTGATGGGCATGGCTGGCAGGCCTGATATCCCGATCAACATCATCACCGTCCTGGTCTGTGCTATAGGCGGAGTATTTGGCGTCATCATTACGCTGGTGCTTCACCTCCTCGGGATCCCGCTCTCCATCTGAGGCGGCGCGGTATATAGGAAGGGTGTGCGGAACCATCATAACACCCCGGTGATAAGATCCCCGGGTATGGAGGATTACGGCCCCGGCATCATCGGTGAGGTCCACTTCTCCCGCCAGGACGGCGGCTACTACGTGGAACTCTACGACACCGAGGGCAACCCCGTTGGCAGGACAGGTCTCTGGAGGACGGAGGCTAAGGCAAGAGAGGCAGCCCGGCGCCTCGCGGCAAAACGTGGCAGGGCGTGACTGTATCATGCCCTCCCGGGCTGTTTTTCGGCGGAGCGGACGAGCGCCGTGATGCAGCGGTTGTAAGGCGTCTCTATACCACGCCTCTCCCCTGCGGCCGCGATATACCCGTTGAGGAGGTCGATCTCTGTCCTGCGGCCCCGCTGGAGGTCGTAGTACATGGAGGGGTAGACCGCGGCGAAGTCGGGAATCTGCACACCGAACAGGTATCCGAGGTATTCATCGGGTGTTGCCCAGGGGAGTTTCACCCCTTCAGCCCCAGCGACGGCAAAGGTCTCCCGGATCAGGCTGGAGACGGTCTGCCGGAGTTCGGGGTCGGCGGCAACCCCTACAGGGGCGCGGAGAAGGGCACAGATGGGGTTTACCGCGATGTTGAGGAGAGCTTTTGCCCACTTGCCTGCACGGATGTCGGGCTCAGCCTCGACCGGGATGGAAGCGGATCGGATCAGGGCGATCAGGCGGTCGAGAGCGCGGGCGGCGTCGGCGCCGCCGGACCAGATTCCGAGGCGCATGGGAGCGCTCTCGCTCAGGACGCGGACATGCCCGGGCCCGAGCACCGAGAAGTTCGTCGTTACCGTTCCCCCGATGACGGTGTCGGTATACTCCGCAATGATCTCTTCGTTTCCGATGCCGTTCTGGAGGGTTGCCGTCGGTCTGTCACGGATCACCGCGGCATACTCCTCGCAGATCGCCCGGGTGTCAGTGCCCTTCGCGGTTATGATGATAAAGTCAATCGAAGTTGGGAGATCCTCCGGCCCCATGACACAGCGGATACCCCGGACGGTGCGGTCTCCCCAGACCCCCTCCATCACCAGCCCCCGCTCCACGATCGCGCTGGCATGGACCTGGCGGCAGGCCACGCAGGCCGTCGCGACGCCGTGGAGTTTCCCGGCGAGCGAGAGCCCGACCGCCCCTGCGCCCAGGATCAGAACGGTGGGCTGCTGTAGCGGTTCCATCTGCCTACAGTTATATCACGGGAACTGATAAGGGTGCGCCATCGTTGTGGCGGTCGCCGGGAAAAACCTTTACCAAACGTTTTTTCACCCGGCGTGATGAGATAACTTCCCTTATGAAATACGTCACGAAGGCCAACGGCAGCCGTCAGCCTTTCGATCGGGGGAAGGTGCAGCGGACGCTCCAGAGGATGGGTGTGGGGATGGAGGATGCCGAACGGATCGCCCGCGAGATTGAAGAGGCTGTGCCTGACGGCGTGAAAACATCCGCGATCCTCCAGATGGTCCGTGCCCGCGCGCGCATCGTCCGGCCGGCCGTCGCCTACCGGACAAACCTGAGGCGAGCGCTCGCGCTTCTTCGCTCTAAACCGGAGTTTGAGGAGTTTGTGAGGGTTCTCCTCCGGGAGCATGGCTACCAGGTGGAGGCCGGATGCGTCCTCGCCGGGTTCTGCGGTGAGCACGAGGTTGACGGCATCGCGCAGAAAGACGGCACCACCGTCTTTGTCGAGGTAAAACACCACGTGAGTCCCCATCGGATGACCGGCCTCGACGAAGGCCGGATAGCCCGGGCGATAGTCGAGGATCTGCAGGAGGGATTCCGGGCGGGGCGGTGCCAGGTCTCGATCGACGGCGCCCTGCTGGTCTGTAACACCAAACTCACCGATCATGCGAAACGCTACTCAAACTGCCGCGGCATAGGGCATATTGGCTGGGACTATCCGGAGGAGCAGAACCTGAGATCGATGATCGAGGAGACGCAGTCCTACCCCGTAACGATCGTTAGCGGGGTGAGTCAGTCAAGCATCGCCAGACTGGCTGCCGCCGGGTTCGTCATGGCAAAACAGGTCGCCTACGGTGATGCCTCAGCCATAGCCCACGTTTCGGGAGTTCCCCAGAAGGACGTGCTGCTTGTTGCCGGCCGGGCGCGGGCGATACTCGAGCAGTAGGAGAGGGTTGGCGGATGACAGTTTTTCAGAGCGGGGATGCCTCTCACGTCTTCCTCGCAACGTGGATGAGATCTGCGGGATCTTCGAGGGCCTGGAGTTGTTCGTCGGTCGGGTTGATCAGGACGATCTCGGGCCGGCAGTTGAATCGGAGATCGACTCCTGCAAGGTCTGCACTGCATATCCCGCGTGAGATGTAGGTCGGTGTTCGGCCATCGGCGTCAAAGAGCCCGGCAAGTTCGATGCTACCCTGGTCGTTCAACTGCTTGATGATCGGAAAGAGAAACTGGCCGCCGTGGGTGTGCCCGGCGAGGATGAGGTCGGCGTCCCAGTCGGCCCTGCAGGAGGGTTCATGGACCAGGTAGACTGTGAAAGCGTCAGTCTTCGGCACCGAAGGGGGATCGGCCATCCCGGCCCAGCCGTCGTCGATCCCGACGATGACGATCTCCCGGTCACCGGCGGTTAGCCGGAGATACTCGTTACGGAGGACATGGACACCGTTCTCCTCGAGGGCCGCTATGAGTTCTTCGGCAAACGCGGTATCGGCGGAACCGTCGTTCAAGGCCGAGACGTCGTAGCCGTCGGCGGTGAGCGTGGCTGATGCCCTGGTGGCAAGCGTCCGCTCGAGGCCTGTCGTGCCGTTTGTCCCCACCCGGTAATCATGGTTCCCGAGCACGGCGTAGGTCGGTGCATCGAGCTGACTCCATACCTCCTGTAACGCGAAGTCCTCTTCATCACCGGTGACGAAGTCGCCGCCGATCAGGACAATGGAGGGTTCCAGACGGTTGATCCCGGTGATCACCGCCCGGACGTGATCGATGTTTGAGGCCCGAAGGTGGGGATCGGTGATATAGATTATACCCTCCGGCGCGCCGTCGATCTCGAGGATGGTAACATCGATCTCCCGCGCCTCCAGGGCCATGTAGCCGGTCACGGACGGAATCAGGATAACCACAAGTAATGCTATATACCGTACGCCAGGCGCCTTCAACTTCACTGCGGTATGTTTTTGATCTCCTGGAAATATATAAGATCCGAATTGAGCGGCGGCGGTATGCTGGAGGCCATCAGCCCTTGGCAGCAGGGATCTCCATGGAACTGCCAATCGTTCACCTGGAGGCCGGCAGCCGTGCTGAATCGCCCGGGTATCCAGGTGGCTGGATTCTGGATGGTTCATGTTACCGCAGCATGGACGGCGTCCTGCTGGTTGCAGTGCGCAAGTTCGCACCGGCGTCCTTAGGAGCGCCCCCGCCTCTTCGCCGGGAGAATATTTGATAAACCAGCAGTTGTATAAACTGGAGATGGAGATGAGGAGACTCTCTGGAAAAACGTTGGGGTTGGTGAACTGACAGATCCTGCGAAACGCAAACCGGCGTCCGGTGGGGAAGGGGATGGCGGGGAGGAGATCATACGGGTGCGCCTGCCGAACAAGAGGAACCGGGAGGTCTTCGGCAGCGCTGAACTGATGCTTGGTGCAAACCATATAAAGGTCCGCTGTTTCGACGGTGTGACGCGCATCGGGCGGATCAAGGGTAAGATCAAGAAGAAGGTCTGGATCCGGGAAGGCGACGTCCTGATCGTTGTTCCCTGGGCTTTCCAGGACGAGAAATGCGATATAGTCTACCGGTACACAAAGCCCCAGGTAGAGTGGCTCCGAAAGAACGGGTATCTCTGATACACTAATTTTTAAAGGGAAGTCTCTTTTCCGCAGTGGCGGGAACCAGGGCGTAAAAAATGGTTATATGCCGTGGATCCTGATCCTGTATTCTTTTATGACGAGTCTGGTTACCCCCTGGAGGGTATATCCATCATCCGAGCGTTCCATACCCAGACTCCCGGTCAGGTAGTTGCCCCAGGCCACGCTGTTGTCGTTGCTTGTATCGCTCTCATATATCACAGTGATCTCTTCGCCGCCAGGTGACGATGAGACGTTGGTAACCACGCCTTCCAGGCTCATCCTGACCGTAGCCACGCCGGATCTTGCCATCGCCTCGTCGGTGGTGATGTTCATGATGTATACGGCAAACGTCTTCGTGGTTTCATCATAGAACCAGCGTGGCTCTGCAAGCATCGCCGAACCTGCTGCATCCTCCTGGCGTGTTATCACCGCGCCGTTCTCCAGGGTGATCACCTCGGTGCCGCGGTCGGAGCGGTAGACAAGGGCGCCGGGGGAGAACTCCCACTGGCTTATGGTGTTTGATATGTTGAAGTTAGCCCCATAATCGTCTCCACCTATCACCTCCAGCGTCCCGCCGCTCACCTGGAGCGCGGTCTCCTTGTAGGGAACGTTCTTGAAGCAGAGACTCTTCATGTCGTTCTGGATGACGATCATCGCCCGCTCCATGTTCCTGACATCGGTGTTGCTCTGCTCCTTTACAAGCACCGGGTAGCCGTAGAGGGTGACCAGGCCGATGCCGCTCATGACGATCCCGAGGATGATGATGAACCCGATCGCTTCAGAGACCCCCCGCTCATTCATCTTCACGGTTCTTTTCCTCCAAAAAACCCTGTTTTGCGTCATTCTCATTCAAACCCGCTTGAGTTGTACTGGATCCTGTTCCACCCGGCACCGGTGGTGTTACCGGTCACGGCCCTGGTCGCCCCGATGCCGGCGATGGCAACCTGGCTCTGGACGTTGCCGCCATGCACCAGGATCATCTGGCTCGACCCGTTGCCGCTGGCCTCCACAAAGTAGTCCGCCCCGGCAACGTCATCGGGGATGTCGAACTTTGTCTCGATCGTCCCGTTGGCGGGTGAGATCACGTAGAGATCCACGATCCGGGTGCTGATGCCGTTCCCGATATCCACGAAAGCGTGGTAGCGGAGCGTATCCGCCGGCCCCTGCATGAAGACGGTGTTGACGGTAAACATCATGACAATCATCAGCACGAGCAGCACGCCGGTGACGATGATGTACTCCGTCAGCCGGCTGACACCGTCCTCATTCATAGACTCAGTAATGGTAAACGGTCTCATCATACACCGTCACCCCGTTGTTGTAGTGAATCTCCACGGGGTATGCCCGTTGCCCGGAGATATCAACCGGTTCCTTAACAGTGAAATCGACCACGGCATTCTTCCGGTCGAGCGATATCGCGATGATGTCGTCGCGAACGTTGTTGGCAGCAGGATCGCCGGTGTTGCCGTATTTGTCAACATAGTCAAATATGGCCTCCCGCAGGTCCCGGATATCGTTCTTCGGGAACTCGAGCACACCTTCCGCCGTTGTCTGCCCGACGAGCGCCGACTGGTTGATGATCAGCGCCAGGAAGAAGAGCCCCACGGCGACCAGGAGCCCCATCAGCACGATCCACTGCCCGTCCTCGTTCATGCACGCCATAGCAGCACCTCCACAAGGACTGCCTGCGCCCGCGACCCGTAGGGGTCGCCCCGCGTGGACTGTTGATCCAGTTGCACCCACCGGGTCACACGCACGGCGGATTCCCTGCCGGTCCAGGTCTCGTCGGGTTTAACGAGTTGATGTTCTTCGATCCGATCCCCGTCTCGGTATGCAACGTTCGCACTCATGTGGATGGTATCGGGCTTTCCGTTCGTTCTCGCGTTGCAGTACTCCAGGAAGGTGCTATTGAACCCGTCCCTGTCACTTCTGTTGATAAGGTCGACAAGGTGGTTCTCACCCCCATCACTATCCGGCGTATCCATCATCGCCAGAACATCGCTACCGAGCTGCTCAAGCTGCATATCGGGGATGTGTGTATCCCCCGGCGTATAGATGCTTGTCGTGCTGAGGATGAGGTATGCTGTAAGGAGCATGACGAGCCCTGCCGCGATCCCCTCCATGGTGTAGAGCTGCCCCGAATCGTTCACCATATGGCGACCTCCAGGACGGCGGGCTTGAGATCCGGTCGGGTGACGTTTGTTGGATTGTAGTCATAGTAGTGGATGCCGGTGATGTTGGTATCTGGAGGTTTATCCTCGAAGTTAAACTCTACATCCAGGATGCTGGTCGGCCCGAGTTCGAATAGAGATGTTGCAGCTGGTTTGAGGACGAGAGAGATGTTTGACGAGACCCCAGCACCTGGCTCAGTCGGGCAAAGATTGTTGTCGATCCGCAGCGTGTAATAGTCCGTATCATCTTCGTCGTAGGGGAAGGGGATGCTCGAAGAACCTCGCCGGAACGTCACGCTCTTGAGCGTCGCTTCCGATGCTGTTCCGTTCAGGAACTTCTCAAAATCCGTGATCGTTATGTTCACCGGCTCGGTTCGCGGGTCGATCCGGTAGGCGGGATCGATGGACAGGTTAATCAACCGGTTGAAGTCGAACCGAACGATGAAAGTCCTGGTGGTTGAGTTATCATCCGGCGAAATGGTATACCGGTCCTTGAAACTTCCATTGATCACCGCCACGCTCGGCTCTTTTATCTTTACCACCCGGCGGATGTAGCCGTAGCCCTCTGGAGTCTCCTGGCCGACCGCGTGGTTGTATCTCCCGTCCAGGCTCCGGAGCGTTATGTTGTAGGAGTAGGGGATATCGCCAAAGATCGCCTTGCTGCGGTAGTCTTCAGGATCGAAGAACGAGGTGTCGAAGAACTTCTCAATCTTTGTTGAGAGGAGGATGTTTGGTGCATCCTTCGAGACCGCAAGACCGGTGCGCTCGATCTCGCCCTTGTGGTTCACATCGTATGCCTCCCACGGTGGATCGACCGGCCAGCCCGGGTCCTCGGCGAGTATAACCCCGGTACGGTAGGCTACCGCGTCGTAATCGATGCCACTACTCTGAAGCCCTGCAAGGAGCCCTGGAACCATGCTCGCCACCGCGATCAGGGCCACCATAAAGATCGTGAACCCGACAAGGAAGTCGATAGAGAACAACCCCTCGTCGTTCCTCAGCACTATACGACCACCTCCCCCGTATCCGCCCGGAAGGCGAGAGTCTCCATCCCGGCGTCCGACCGGGTTGTAACGGTATAAACCCCATCCGCGAGCACAATATCCACTGTACTTGTGTTGAGGCGATCCATTGCCGCCCGGATTCCATCCTTATGCATCGCGAAGATCTCTTCCGGCGAGAGGAGTTCGGTCATATTCAACTCCTCTTCAGGTATGGGCGCAGGAAGCGAGACCTCCTGCCATCCTGCCGCGCCGAGGGTCAGCCAGCGCACCCCCTCAGCGTCCAGGAGACCCAGCGTCCAGGAAGAGGCCAGCCCTTCGAGGTCCACACGGTTCCCGATCACCTGATGCAGCGATGCGCCGGTGACGTTCAGACCGCCTTCGGCCCCGAGCAGATCGAGTTCAGCGAGCGCCTCTGCCAGGGTGAGTCCCTCCGGCTCCGGCAGGTCGACTGCCGTGATACCGCCGCCCTCAGATGGTGTCGTGGAAGCGCCCAGACAGCCAGACGCGGTGCAGAAGATACAGACTGCGGCAAACAGTGCCAGAACTCTCCCGGCGAATTTCATGTAAAACATTCTTTTAACACGAGGGGGTATTAATAATAACCCCTATTGCATCCTCCAGAATCGCCGCGAAAACCGGATACCCGGTGGATGCGGAGTGGATGCCGCACGAAATTGTATCGGGATCTCTAATCGGGATCTCTATAGTCCCCCGGTTCGGGCTTTATACTTCCTGTGCACCGGCCAGGGGTCATGGCACCTCACCGTAATATATAACAGAGATATAGTAGCAAGAGATCATACAGGATAGGTATGTGCAACAACTCAGACCCGGGCACGCCCGGAGAAGCACGCGGCCGGTTTGCCGAAGCGGTCGCGTTTCACGGCCACGTCTGCCCCGGCCTCGCTATAGGTTACCGGGCGGCGGAGATCGCCCTCTCCCGGCTATCTTCCGGCCGGTCGAGAGATGAGGAACTGGTCACGATCACCGAGAACGACGCTTGCGGCGTCGATGCCATCCAGGTACTGACGGGCTGCACCGCCGGGAAAGGGAACCTGCTCTTCAGGGACCATGGCAAACAGGCGTTCACGTTCATCAACCGTAAAACAGGGGCAGCGATCCGGGTCGCGGCGAATCCATCGTTTGATATTGAGTCGCTCGACCCTGAGTTTGCGCCGCTCAGAAAGCGCGTGATGCAGGGCGAGGCAACCGATGCGGAACGCGCAGACTTCCAGGAGCACGTGAACCGGGTCGTCGATGCCATACTGGAGGCACCTGACGACGACCTCTTCATAATCCGCAAGGTCGATCAGACGATACCCGAACCCGCCCGGATCTTCCGCTCGGTGCCGTGTGCGAAATGCGGTGAGATGACCGCCGAGTCCCGCATCAGGGTCGAGGATGGAAAATTTCTCTGCTATGCCTGCTCGGAGAATTACTCCAGGTGCCTGTGAGGGGCGCCTCCATCCTCACCGCACGATCTTTGTTATCGGGATCTCAAGGATATCCTCGGCACCTGCGGCTTTGAGAGCAGGGATCAGCCCGTTGACAAGCCCTTTCTGCACCACCGTCTGGATGCTGAAGTAGTCGATCCCGTGAAGCCTGCTGAGGGTGGGTCTCTTCATCGCCGGGAGCACCTCGATGACACGCTCAAGCGCCGCCGCCGGCACGTTCATCGTCAGGAGAACCTGGCGGCGCGCCTCGATCACCCCCATGAGAAGTGTTGCGATCTCGTCGATCTCCCGGTGCTTCTCCGGGTCGCGGAGCGAGTCGCGGTTTGCCAGGAGCGCGGTGTGTGACTCCATGATCTCTCCCACGATCTTGAGCCCGTTCTTCCGGAGGGTGCTCCCCGTCTCGGTGAGGTCGACGACCACGTCCATCAGGTCCGGGACCTTCGCCTCTGAAGCCCCGTAGGAGGGGAAGAGCCTGACCGGGATCCCGAGGTCGTCAAAGAACCGTTTCGTGATCCGGGGATACTCAGTTGTAACCCGGCTGCCGGGGCGGATAGCGGTGACGTCCTCGATCGGTTCGTCACGGTGAACCGCGACCACAATCTTCACGTTCCCCTCTCCTGTCTTGCTGTAGGAGAGGTTTGCAACCTCAACAACGTCGGCACCGCTCTCCTCCACCCAGTCAACTCCGGATATCCCGAGATCGAAGTAGCCCATCTGGACGTAGAGCGGGATCTCCTGCGGCCGGAGGATCTTCACCTTGCCGATCCTCGGGTCATCGATCCTGGGATTGTAATCGCGGTCGGTCCGTCTGACCTCGAGATCCGCTTCCTTGAAGACCTGTAGCGTCTGCGCTTCAAGGCTCCCTTTTGGGAGCGCAATCGTGATCATAAAAGATCATCCTGCAGGAAAAGAGTTAAAGTTGGTGCCACTCGACTTCTCAGTCTATGGTGTGAACAACAAGCCCGGAAAGGAGTTTCGGCTCGAACCATGTGGATTTAGGGGGCATGACGCCGCCTGCATCGGCTATTGCGAGCACCGTCTCGATCGGCACCGGCTGCATCGCCACGGCGAGGGCGTATCTGCCGTCATCCACAAGTCGTTCGAGTTCACGGAGTGGTTTCGCCCCACCCATGTAGTGGAGTCTCGTGTCAGCCCGTGGATCGGAGATCCCGAGCATCCCCTCCAGGATATCTTTCTGGAGGACAGAGACGTCGAGTGACCCGATCAGGTTGGTGGGGTCAGCGATCGGCCGGGAGATCTCGTACCATGCCCCATCCAGGTATATGTGCATCACATGCCCTCCTCCAGCATCAGGCTCAAGCGGCGGGATCTGGTAGCCTTCGGTATCGAGGCTCCCGCAGGGGCGGACGGTCCAGCCAGATTCACGGAGCGCCTCGAGGAACTCGCGGGGAGTGGCGTATCTGCCAAGGTCGGTGACGAGTCTGCTGTAACCGTGGATACGTACGCGGTCGTGAGGAAAGAGAACCACCATAAACCTCCCGGCCTCCTCTGTAAACCTCCCCTCGCGCCTCCGCAGAGCGGCCACGTTCACCGCGGATTTGGCACGGTGGTGCCCGTCGGCGATATAAGTCTCCGGCACCGCCGAAAAGAGGTCTTCGAGGTGAGAGAGGGCGGCATCGTCTGTGATCCGGTAAATCTGGTGCAGCACACCCGATGCAGTCGTCGTGCTTCCGTCGGGCCGGACACCCTCGATGAGGGAGTGAAGGTGTGGGTAGATACCCTGCCGGTCTCGGTAGAGCAGGAACACAAGGCCGGTGTTAGCGCCGACTGCATCTATATGCCGCGTCCGGTCTTCCTCCTTGTCATAACGGGTGAGTTCGTGCCGCCGGATCTTCCCTGTCTCGTAATCTTCTGTCGGGACGCAGCAGACCAGGCCGACAAACTCTTCCCCGTCCTGTACTGCCCGGTAGACATACATCCCCGGCTCCGGGTCGCGCTCCATCAGCCCATCCGCGAGCATGCTCTCGAAGACCTCTCGCGCCCGTTGGTAGACCCGGTCATCGTTTGGCGGGATTTCGGGGAGTTCGGCATCAGGCCGGCTTACCCGCAGGAAACTCAGCGGGTTCTTCTCGATGCATTCCCGCGCTTCGTCTGCTGTCACCACATCGTATGGTACGGATGGGATCTCTTCAGAGTACCGCCGCGCTGGACGGATCGCCGCGAAACGATAAATTTGAACCATGGATACCGCCACTCGTCTGTGCCTACTCTTTTGTTCCCTGAAGACTAATAGTTGATAGGTATCCAGAGGAGATAGGGTATCCAGACGGAGTGTGGCCGGGTATGATGCCGATTCAGTTAACCATTCTTCGGGCGCAGCCCTCAGACATTCCACAGATCGTTGGCATAGAGATGGTGGCCTTCGTCGATCCATGGGATGAGGTGACACTGCGGGAAACTCTCAATTGCTTCCCGGAGACGTTCTTTGTGGCAAAAAACAATGGCGATCTGGTCGGTTTCATCGTTGGCGGGCTCGAGGAGACCGGGGAAGAGGTTTATGGGCACATAATGAACTTTGCCGTCGCTCCCCGTTGTCGGCGCCGTGGGGTGGGGCGGCACCTCCTCCGCCGCCTGGAGCAGGAGTATGCCATCCTGGGCGCTAACGGTGTCCAGCTCGAGGTCAGGGTCAGCAACACCGTGGCGCAGGAGTTTTACCGTCGTCTCGGCTATCGCGAGGTATTCCAGGTGGCATCCTACTACTCAAACGGGGAAGACGCCCTTGTCATGATGAAATGGTTCCGGTTTTAACTTGCGGGGGTGAAGGGGCGGAGCGGGATGACCCCGGTCTTGCCGCCGGTGATGAAAGCGGAGCCGCCCTTCCTTCCTGCGATAGATATGTCATCTCGGGTATATTCCATTATTCTTACCTCTCGTACAAGGCTGAAAGTGCTGGTACGGAACTTGTCAAAGTCGATCCCCGCGACACGACACAGATGTGTTTGAACTGCGGAAGCATCGTGAAAAAGACGCTCTCCGAGAGAGTCCACGAATGCCCATACTGTGGGTTTGTTGCCGATCGAGATTACAATGCTGCGGTGAATATTCACCGTGTGGGGATGGAACAGCCCTTTGAGCCTGTGGAGCCAAGACCTCTGCATCACATCTCCGTGGTGCAAGTGTTGTCCATGAAGCAGGAAGCCCCGCCCGAGAGGCGCGGGGTAGTTCACGCCTCCCGCCAGGGTGCCTGGACGTTCTCTCTACTACCCCCGCCCCAGGTTCTGGTGCGCCCGGGCCAGGTGCTGGGCTGCCAGGGCGCCGAGGAGTGAGAGTTCGCCGGCAAGGACCGCAGCGGCAACGATCTCTCCAAAAGCCTTTGCATTGGCTCCCGGCGGGTCCCCGCCGCCCGCGACACCAAGCATCGCCAGACACTCGTGCTGGGTCTCAACACCGGTTCCTCCACCGACAGTCCCGACGGGGAGCGAGGGTATGCTGACCGAGACGTAAACACCACCCTCAACCCGGTCGACGGTTGTGATTGCGGTGCTGCCCTCGACGACGTGGGCCGCGTCCTGACCGCAGGCTATGAATATCCCGGCAACCACGTTTGCCGCCTGGGCGTTGAACCCGAAGGAGGCCGCCCGCGCGGAGCCCACCAGGTTCTTGCGGTAGTTGACCTCGAGCAGTGTCTCCGCATCGGTCTTCAGGAGATCCGCGATCAGCGCCTCGCTGAGCCTCACCCCAGCAACCACCGTCTTACCCCTGCCCTGGACGAGGTTGATGGCCGCGGGTTTCTTGTCGGTGCACATGTTTCCCGAGAGGGAGACGAGCCTTGCACCGGTCTCGCGCTCGATGAGTTCGCCCACCTTCTGGCTGGCGATCGTCACCATGTTCATGCCCATCGCGTCCTTCGTGTCGAACTCAAGCCTGACGAAGACGCTCGTGCCGGCGATGTAGGTCCTGGCTTTGAGGAACTCCCCGTGCTTTGTGGTGCTCTCAGCGGCCTCCCGGATCTCGGCGGTGTGCGTCTCCACCCAGTCTGCCGTCTCTTTCGCGTGAATGATATCACGGGTGGCAAAGACCGGTGCCCGGGTCATCCCGTCGCGCATGATCCGGACATCTGCACCACCCGCCCGGGTTATCAGCGAACAACCGCGGTTCACCGAAGCGACAAGTGCTCCTTCGGTCGTCGCGAGGGGGATGTAGTATGACCCCCTGGCGTACTCGCCGTGCACCATGATCGGTCCTGCAACACCGACCGGAACCTGGACTGCCCCTATCATGTTCTCGATGTTGCGTTTCACGACCCGATCGATCCCGATCGTGAACGATCCGATCGCGGGAAGAGGTGTCCCGGTCTCGCCCTCGATGAACGCCCGCCGCACCCTTACGGCCTCTTCCGGGGGGAGTTCCTTCTCGAGCGCATAGAGCTTGAGAGACCCGTCTTTCAGCCTCTCGATATACTCATCCATGAATAAGTATGAGATCTCATACGTAAAGATGGCGGCTGGTGGAGTCCGTGGGTGAAGAACGGTGGTGCCTGGTGGTGTCAGGGCAGGAGGCCGAAGAGAGAAGGCGCCGACTGCTTGAGGCAGGGCTCCTTGATCGGCGGTACAGGCCGCGCCAGGAGGGCGGTACCGTCCTTCTCCCCCTTACCGGTGAGTTTCCTGGTGCGGTGCGCCGGGAGTTTGAGGCGGTGCCGGAACGCCCCAACCTTCCACGCCACGAGATCGTCGGCGGGATCGCCATCATGCAGGAGAACGATCCCGCTGGCGCCGGGCGGGTGCTCACCTCAAGACCGTCGCTGCACACCGTGCTCTTCCCCGAGACCCCC
>Ga0208462_1001046_pt1:0-20000 | contig 21041 bp, 12 predicted proteins | sample AD_SCU001_MetaG_FD_184452 | JGI IMG/M metagenome (GOLD analysis project Ga0208462, IMG submission 184452) | Active sludge microbial communities of municipal wastewater-treating anaerobic digesters from China - AD_SCU001_MetaG (SPAdes) (version 2) | ecosystem: Engineered > Bioreactor >...
CAAATCCGGGGCCATCCTTGGGTTTGAATTGCACGGTTACCATGCCTGGCCTGGTTTGAGGCGGGATGGAAACATCCAGGAAGAGATAATTTGGGTTTTCAACTTTATGAACTTGTTGAAGGGTGACCTGTGGATGGCTGATGCGCACATCAGCCAGGCCGATTTGTGTGCCATGAACCAGTATCTGAAGCCTGGTTTCCTGCATTCCTGTCCACCAGTGTGGAGGTTCAACATGACTTAGCTTACCTCCGGCATACATGTTTACTGCCAGTAGCCCTATAATGGAAAGGAGTTGTAGTCTGATTAGCATGAATGGTATGCGTTTTAACGTGATTTGGCGGGTGTTTCAAAAATACAATATAATGGCCATATGGCTATGTCTACCCCGAAAGGATAAGCATAAAAAAAGGGCTACCGTGCGGGCAGCCCTTTGATTGGATCCTTTCGTGCTTAGTTGATGGTAATCACCTTGGCATCGCTGTTGTTGGCATCGATGGTGAGGGTGATGGTGTAAGCGGCTTTCACAGAAACACCGAGGTTGCCACCCAGGTCGACCACATTGGGTGAGCTGGCTGTCAGGTTGACTGCAGAATAACCGACATCGAAGTTGGCACCACCTACCGGAGGGGCAACACCGTTGAGGGTTCTGAGTTTGAATCCTTCATTGGCTTCCAGGATGATTCCGGTCCATGTCCATGTGTAAACACCAGCGGCAACGGTCGGTATACCACCATTGTCAGCGAGCTGAACGCGTCCCCAGTTCCAGCTGCTTGGGTCAGGAGTTGAGTTGGGGTTGTCAACGCTAACACCTGTACCTACTGCATCACACTGTACACCTGTCCAGTTTGTCAGCGGCAGGTCGCCGGTTTTGGTAGCTGTAGCAGTGTAACCGGTTCCGAGAGTATAGGAAAGGGAGATGGTGTAGAGGCCAGGGACTGTGTTGACGATATTGGCACCACCTGGTACGAGGGCATTAATGGCGCCGCCGAAGTTGGTGTTCACCTTTACGCCTTTGTTACCACCACCAATATCCAGGGTGGTATCCAGTTCTACTTTCCAGCCATTTGAGTAGCGGAATTTCCAGTCGCCGGACCGCAGCTCCAGGTTGGAGATGGTCCATGACATGGTGTTGAGGTTAAAGCCGGATTCGGTCAGATCGGTGGATGTGCCCCAACCGTCGGGTGTGGCAGCACCGATGATGCCCCAATGTACGGGCATGATGGCGACCTTACCCAGTTCAGTATCGATTACAACATGGTACATCCCATCAGCGGGAACGGTGAATTTGGTGGTTGTAACAGCAGCAGGGCCTCTCTGGAAGGTCACCTTGGGCTCGTCGTTGGTCGGATTGGTGATGTTACCAAAGCCTGTACCAGGACCCCAAACGGTCTGCACATTACCAGCCACTTTTACGATATTGAAACCGCCGGCAGCTTTGATCGGAATGTAGAGTTCATATAGGCTGGCGCGTTCAGTCTGGTTGGCTTCATTGCGGGTAACCTTCATCCTGCCTTTGTCAGCAAAATCAGGAACCGCAGTAGCATCGCCCTTCACATAAATACCATCCAGCACAATGATAGGATCTTCATCATCGTCGTCATCCTTCTTACAACCGGTGAAGGTAACGGCGGAGGCCAGGAAGAACATGGCCAGGAGCTTCAACAGACTTTTTACACTTAAACTTCTCATAGTGATTGATTTTGGGTTAATAAAAGAGTGAAACAAATATACTAAAGTAAAAGGTTTGGATTAGCATCTGTGGCCCATTTTGGAATGGGGAATGTGCGGTTTTTAGTTGAGGTAGAAGCTTGTTTTTCCCACCAGGCCTGCTCCCAGGTTCCGAAGCGGATCTGATCCTGACGGCGGTGGCCCTCCACATACAGCTCACGCGCCCGCTCATCCAGCAGATCCTGCAGGGTTGCACCTGTCCATGAGGGTACACCAGCCCTGGTACGGATGGGGTTAATCCACTGATCTCCGCTGCGTCCCTGACGGATTTCTGTCTCCGCTTTCATCAGATAAAAATCTGTGATACGGAAAAGTGGAAAGTCGTTGCTCAGGTTTTCCTTGGCGCCAAGCTTGATCTCATATTTTCCTACCCTGGCTCCCGTGGTGCGAATCTGTTCCGGCGTGAAATCAGGAGCCTGCATATACAATGCTGGCAGATGTGGATCAATAACGAGAGGTTTGTTGGTCTCTCCGTCATAAATGGCAACGCCACCCGGTGTGAACTGAGGTCCGAAGATGTGATAGGCTTCCCTTCTGAGGTCATTGGCAGCGTAACGGTCGAAGTGTGTGGGAACAACTGCAAATCCGTTCCACGGCCCGACAGGCATGTCAAACTTCAGGTTATGCTGGTAATGCAGGGTGCGCATATGCAGGCGGAAACCCTGGAAATTGTCTTCATCAAAAGGAATACTGAAAATGATCTCCGCATTGTTCTGATTATTGGTGGCGAAAGGAGAACGCACATCAGAAACAAGTGAATACGGTCCTGCCAACAAACTGTCGAGGTAGCGTCCTGCATCTTCCCAGGCCGGGGTACCAGTATAGACTTCCGCGTTCAGATAGAGTTTGGATAGTAGCGCAAATCCCATGTACCGCGTGGCCATGTACTTATTGTTGATGGGCTTGAGATAGGGCAAGGCTTCAGTAACTGTGGCGATCAGGGTATCATAGACGGCCTGGCGGCTGATCTTGAAAGGTTTTTCAGGGGCATTCTTGGCACTCGTCAGGTACGGTACGCTGCCATAGTTATCCATCAGCAGGTAGTAGTAGAAAGACCGAAGAACCTCCACTTCCTTCATTTTGGCCATCAGCGCGTCGTTCTGAGGAAGATCCCTCATCATGTCAAGAACCTGGTTACAGGTGGTGATGCCTGTCCAGAATGCACTCCACATGCGATTGACACTTTCTTCGTCATTGGTCCATTCATGACGGTGTACATTCACCCATTTCCCACCATCGTACCAGTCGCTGCCCCTTGTAGGACCGCATAATTCATCAGAACTGATCTCCTGTGCAAGGAACCACCAACCTTCGTCGTCAATCAGGGTACGCATTTTAGCATAGGCTTCAACGCTCAGGTTCCCGATCTGGCCTTCGTTCTCCGGATACAATGTGCCAGGGATCTTATCATATAATTCCTCTTCCAGTTTGGTGCAGGCTGAGAACACAACAACCAGCACCAGGCTTATCATGAAAAAATATCTCGTCTTCATAGTTGTAGATCTAGAAAGTTGCACGAACACCCAGGGTTAAAGAACGCGTTTTCGGGTATACATTGTATTTATCGATCCCAAACGCCAATCCATCAATCTTTGTTTCGGGGTCAACACCGGTATATCCCGTAAGGGTAAAGAGGTTGTTGGCAGATACAAAGACACTTAAATCGCGCACCCAGTTGTTTTGGGTCATATCAAAAAGATAACTCAGGGCAATATGGTCCAGCTTCAGGAAGGTGGCATTTTCAACGTAGAGATCAGCGATGCCGGATCCGGACGATCTGCCTTTTTCCCGCCAGTCGATGGCATCAGGAAGTGCATTGAGTGAAGGCAGGTTACCCGGGTTGTCGAAGAACATCCTGGTGGCATTGTAGACATGGTTGCCAATCATGGAGCGGAAGGTCATGTCCATGCGCAAACGCTTCTTAAATGTGAGGGAATTGGACCAGCCGATTTCCAGGAAAGGGGCGGCATTGGCAACCACCACACGCTTGGCTTCGGCCAGGTTATCCGTGAACCCTCCGGACGCCGATTCATAGATGAATTTTCCATCCTTCAGCGCTACATAAACAGGCAGATAGAATGCCCCGGTTGCTTCACCAACCATGATGCCCGTCACATAATTTTCTTCACCAACCATACCGCGACCATCCACATATCCTTCTTTCCTGACAGCCCCTTCTTCAAAATAATCACCCAGATCAGTGATCTTGGTCTGGTTATGCGCAACAGTCAGACTGGTTTTCCAATCCAGCACCTTGCTCTTGAGGGGGAATGCCTGGACATAGAGTTCAATACCCATGTTTTCCATGGATCCTGAATTGGCAAAAGTTTTGGAGGCAAGGTTTGGCGGAACGGGGACATTGTATTCACCAAGCAGGTCGGTGGTTGTCTTCTGATATACTTCCAGACTGCCGCTGATCTGGCTGTTGAAGATGGAGAAGTCAATACCGACATTGACTTCAGCTGTTTCTTCCCATTTCAGGTTCGGATTGGCATTCCAGGCTGGTTTAAAGGTGATGACTTCCTGACCGGTTTCAGGATTGGTTGCTTTTCCGGAGGGTTCCCAGACCACGATACTGCGGTATTCCCCGATCTCCTGGTTGCCGGCCACACCGTAACTTGCGCGTAGCTTCAACTGGTTCAGCCAGCGCACATCGCTCAGGAAAGGTTCATTGGTGAGGTTCCAGCCCGCAGCCACCGTCGGGAAGGTACCCCATTTGTTGTTCTTGCCGAACTTGGAGGAGCCATCCCTGCGGAGCGAAGCCGAAAGATAATAGGTATGGTTGAAGTCATACTGGACACGTCCAAAGAAGCCGATCAGGTTCCATTTTCCCTTCCATGAATTGATATCGCCCCATTTAATCTGATTCAGGACCTGCAGGTTGTCCGGGCCGGCATGATCAGACTGGGCATCGCCACCTTGGGCAAAAAAGCCACTTTTCACAGATTCCTGCCAGGAGTAGCCTCCCAATACATTCACGTTATGGAAATCGCGTATTGTCGTCGTATAGGTACCCGTAAGCTCCATGAGCTTTTCCGTAACGTTCTCGTACTCTTTCTTTCCAAAGCCGTTGTCGGCGGAAGCATACAATCCACTGGGCCGGAAGTAATTTTTAGTGTGATCATTGCGGGTATAACCGAAGTTGCCACTGAAGATCAGTCCTTTGAGGGGCTCAAGGTCAGCCCTGATGTTGCCAAGATAACGCTTGGCGTCGCGGTTGTTGGTGACTTCGTTGATGATCGCAATTGGGTTTTCATAATTAAAGACACGGCTCGTCTGATAATATGTTTCACCATCGCTCAGGTAGACTGGATCTGTTGGATTACGTGATATTGCCTGGTAGATGATGTCATCCTTGTCCCAGCCATCATAATTCTCGTAATCATTCTTTTCGAAGGTACCGATCATATTCCCGGAAAACCTCAGCATATTCTCAAACGCCGAATGTGTAAATGCCATGCGGGCGGAGGTACGGTCCTTTGAGGTGCCATGCATCACACCCTGCCAGTTGGCCTGGGTCACAGAGGCATAATAAGAACTACGCTGGTTTCCTCCGGATAAGCTTAGATTACTGGTGGTGGTGACAGCAGTCCGGTAGATTTCGTCCTGCCAGTCGGTACTGGCGCCGCCATCAATGAATACACTGTCGATGGTCGCATTGGGATTGGTGACCTGGGCTTCCTTCAGCAAGGTATTGGCAAAGTCGCGCATACCTGCAGCGTCCAGTACATCCAGTTTCCTGGCTACACGGTCGATAGAGACCTGGGTGCTGAAGTCAACCTGGCTGTAAGAAGCAGCTTTCCCGGTAGGATCAGGAGATTTGCCCTTCTTGGTTGTAATAATGACAACCCCATTGGCACCCCTGGATCCGTAAATAGCAGTACTGGCCGCATCTTTGAGGATGTTGAATGACTCAATGTCCTCAGGCGCAATGATGGTAGGATCGGCACCCGGAACCCCGTCGATCACAAACAATGGCTGGGTACTGGCACTGAAACCCGACGCTCCCCTGATCCTCACAGAGAATCCTTCATTGGGGTCACCCCCTTTCTTGGTAACGGAAACACCGGATGCTTTCCCCTGGATGCCCTGGATGGGATCTGTGATGACCCCTCCCTGCAGTTCTCCGGCCTCCACACTGCTGACAGCACCTGTTTTGTCGCTCTTGCGTTGCACTGCATAGCCAATGACAATAAGGTCTTCCAGCTCAGTGACAGCAGGTGCTAGCTTGATATCAAGCTTTCCGGCTTTCTGGACAGTGATTTCTCGCGTGACATAACCTACATAGGACACAACCAGCACAGCTCCCGCGGGAACAGATAGGCTGTATTTGCCGTCAAGGTCGGTTGTGGTGCCAACCGTGGTTCCTTTTTGCAGCAGTGTAACCCCAATGAGGATTTCACCTGAATTTGCATCACTGACGGACCCTGAAATACTCAGGTTCTGGGCAGTCAGAGCAGTTGTGAGCATCAGCATCACTGCCATGATCAGCCAGTTACCGACGATACGTGATCTTTTCTTTCCCATAAAACAAACGTTCTTAAGTTATAAATCACCTGACTAGGCCTAAACCATTAATTGATAACTTTGTTCCTCTCGTGGTGGGGCGGTATAAAGGATTGCAAATATATGAATATTAATCTTTGATTAAATCTGCTGTTAATGAGATTAAATATACGCTTATTCAGCCTCCTGTCAATGTTAATTTTTTTCGGTCTTCCGGCCTGGCCCCAGTTGATCCAGACAGACCCGGCATTCCCCAGGGCCAACGATTCGGTTGTAATCTATTTCAACAGTGCGGAGGGCTCCGGAGGACTTAAAAACTATATGGGTGATGTCTATGCCCATACGGGCGTGATTACCCAGAACAGCACATCGGGCTCCGACTGGAAATACGTGAAGACCAACTGGGGCCAGAACACCCCGGCCACCCGCCTGGTCAGGATCAGCACCAATCTCTACAAGCTGACCATTTCACCCAATATCCGGGCGTATTATGGTGTTCCAGCAAACGAGAAGATCCTGCAGATGGCCTTTGTGTTCCGGAGTGACCTTCCTGTGAATAATGGAGGATACTTTGAAGGAAAAACTGCCGCAGGAGGAGACATCTACGTGGATGTTTATGAAAGTGGGTTACAGATAAAGCTGAACAAGCCTTCCGGTGGTCATGCCATCCTCAACCCGGGAGATACACTGGATGTGCTCCTGCAAGCCCAGGATGCAGACTCACTTTTTATCCAGGTCAATCAGGTCACACAGGCTGCCGGCACGGGTGACTCGCTTTCGCTTTCCTGGGAGGTACCCGGAGCCGGAAAGTTCTGGATCAAAGGGATCGCCAAGGATGCCACCTCGCAGGTCGCCGACTCTTTCTATGTGTTTGTTCGCCCTCCTGTGATCACACAAGCCTTGCCGGCAGGTATCCGGGAAGGGATCAATATCACCGGCCCTCATTCGGTGGTCCTGTGCCTCTATGCACCCCTGAAACAACACGCCTTTGCCATCGGCGACTTTAGTAACTGGGAACTGGACACATCTTATTATATGCGTCGCACGCCTGACCTTAACCACTTCTGGGTGGAACTCAATGGCCTGGATGCTGATAAACCCTATATCTTTCAATACCTGGTTGATGGTGAGATCAGGATAGGGGACCCCTACTGTGAACGGGTGAGTGACCCCTGGAATGACAGCTATATCACCGCTGCAACCTATCCTGGGATGATCCCATACCCCAGTGGGAAAACCCAGGGTATAGCCAGTGTGTTCAGGATCAATGAGGAAACGTATCAATGGAAGGCCACCAATTTCACCGCCCCACCACCAGAAAAGCTGGTGGTCTATGAATTACTGATCCGCGACTTTACTGATAAACATAGTTTTCAGGCCGTCATCGACAGTCTGAACTATCTGCTTAAACTAGGGATCAACGCGGTTGAACTGATGCCGGTCAATGAGTTTGAAGGCAACAGCAGCTGGGGCTATAACCCTAACTATTATTTTGCGGTAGATAAGTACTATGGCAGAAAGAACGACTTCAAGCGGCTCGTCGATACCTTGCACCACCATGGCATAGCCGTGATTCTGGATGTTGTCTATAATCATTCATTTGGGACCGCACCTTATGTCATGCTCTACTGGGATAAGGCGCAAAGCAGGCCTTCTGCCAATAGTCCGTTCTACAATATGACGCCCAGGCATGACTTTAATGTGGGATTCGACTTCAATCATGAAAGCCAGGCTACCAAAAAGCTAATTGGCCGCGCCCTGAAGTTCTGGCTGGAAGAGTTCCGCGTGGATGGCTACCGTTTTGACCTGTCCAAGGGCTTTACACAGAAGCAAACGCTGGGAAATGTAAGCGCCTGGGGGCAGTACGATGCAAACCGCATAAAAATCCTGAGTGATTACGCTGATACCGTGTGGTCTGTCAACCCGGATGCTTACGTGATCCTGGAACATTTCGCGGATAATCCGGAGGAAATCGAATTATCGTCCAGGGGAATGCTGCTCTGGGGCAATGCCAATCATGCCTATGCTGAAGCGGCCATGGGTTACCATACCGGAGGGAAATCGGATTTCTCGTATGTATCGCATCAACAGAGAGGCTGGAGTAAGCCTCACCTCATCGGTTATATGGAAAGCCATGACGAGGAACGTATCATGTACAAAGCACTTCAATGGGGGAATGCGGGGCCTTCTTACGCTATTAAGCAGGAAGCTGTTGCCCTGGAAAGGATGAAGCTCATCACGGCATTTTTTCTGACCATACCGGGCCCCAAGATGATCTGGCAGTTCGGTGAATATGGATATGATTATTCCATAGACTACAACGGACGTACCGGTGAGAAGCCGGTCAGGTGGGACTACCTGAACATACCTGGACGCAAGGACCTTTACAGGTTCTATGGTGCTTTGAATGCCCTCCGCATGCAGAATGAGGCGTTTAATACCGAAGATTTCGATTTGGATGTTGCAGGGAATGTGAAGCGTATCTTATTAATGCACAGTTCAATGAATGTGGTTGTGATAGGGAATTTTGATGTTTCACAGCAACTTGCACGACCGCGTTTCCCCCACACAGGATGGTGGTATGATTACTTCAGCGGAGATTCTCTGCAGGTAGCCGATACCTCCATGCTCATACCTTTGGCCCCCGGCGCTTTCCATCTCTTCACATCGAAGAAACGTCCTAAGCCACAGGACCTGGCCAGTGCGTGGCCCTTGCTGCCTGTCTTTATGGAGGGCATGGTTCATGTTTATCCCAACCCATCAGCAGGCGATGTCCATATCTACCTGGATCTGCCTTTTGAAGTGCCCACGGAAGTGGATATCCGGCTTACCGATATGGCTGGAAGGCTGGTGGGAGGCTTTCAGACCACCATCCTGAAAAGGGACGTTGTGTCATTGAAGGAGCGCGGTATTCATCTGGGATCCGGGGTGTATCTTTGCCGGATCGCCGCAGGTGGATTTGCCGAGACAGAAAAGTTGATCATACGGTAAGCATTATTTCTGCAGGAGAGAAAACCCTTCTCCGGGATAAACGTGATAGCAACTGTGTTCAAACACCTGACCTAATCCTCAGCCATATCATGAAACTAAAACCGCGTTTAAGTACTGCCCAGATCATCAATATGAGCATTGGTTTTCTGGGAATACAGTTTGGGTTTGCGTTGCAAAACGCCAATGCTTCGCGCATCCTGCTCACCTTTGGTGCCGATGTCCACCATCTTAGCTGGTTTTGGCTGGTGGCACCCATTACAGGGATGATCGTGCAGCCCATCGTGGGGTATATGAGCGACCGTACCTGGAACCGCCTGGGCCGCCGGCGCCCCTATTTTCTGGTGGGTGCCCTGCTGACCAGCATGGCCCTCATCCTGATGCCGAACGCACCGCACCTGGCCACTTTCATTGCCCCGATGTTTATCGGAGGTGGGCTGCTCATGATCATGGATGCTTCCATCAATATCTCCATGGAACCTTTCCGGGCTTTGGTAGCTGATAAACTGCCGGATGAACAGCATACCAAAGGGTTTTCGATACAATCTGTCCTTATCGGCATCGGGGCTGTGGTGGGTTCATGGCTGCCATATATTCTCAGCAACTGGCTGGGTATCTCGGCCGAAGCAGGTGAACGTGGATTGGTGCCACCCAATGTCGTATTCTCATTCTACTTCGGAGCTGTTGTGTTGATCTCCACCATACTTTGGACGATCTTCACTACCCCGGAGTATCCGCCATCTTTTTATGAAGCAGAACATAAAGACGAAAAACAAAGCCGCAAGGGTTTTGCCATTCCAAAGGTGATGCTGCAACTGCTGGTCGTGCAGTTCTTCTCCTGGTTTGCCCTGTTCTCCATGTGGGTATATACCACACCGGCGGTGGCTTCTCAATTTTATGGTGCCTCAGACCCGAACAGTCCGGCTTACCAGGAAGCAGGGAACTGGGTGGGCATCTTGTTCGGTGTGTATAATGGCGTGGCTGCCATCATCGCGCTGAGCTTGCCCGTGATTGCATCCAGAATAGGCAAGAAGCTGACACACGCCCTGGCGCTGACCATTGGAGGATTATCGTATCTCTCTTTTGCCATCATCAAAGATCCTGTGATGCTGATCATTCCAATGATAGGCATCGGATTTGCATGGGGAAGCATCCTTGCGATGCCTTACGCCCTGCTCGCCAGCTCACTCCCGCCAAAGCATATGGGCGTGTTCATGGGTCTCTTCAATATGTCTATCACCATCCCACAGATCGTAAACGGGATTTTTGGCGGACTCATCCTGAAATACCTGTTCAACAGCAATGCAATGACCTCCATCCTAATGGCTGGTGTATTGATGATTCTGGGTGCCGTCAGCACCGTCTTTATATCGGAACATAAAACAGCAGAAAAGCCTGAATAACAAATGGAAATCAAAGAGAATATGAGTCAGGAACTGATGACCCATCTCCGACCTTTATGGCATCAGTTGTATGGGGATAAAGAGCTGCTCTTGCTGGTTGATTTTGTCAATGAGCTGGACCGGTATAAACAACAACTTGCCGGTTCTTCTCTTCCCCAGGAATGGTATAAGGATGTTGTCGTGTATTCGCTGTATGTTGATCTCTTTAATGAAGATTTCAGGGGTCTTGAGGATAAGTTGCCTTATCTGAAGGAACTGGGTGTCAGTTGTTTGTGGTTGCTGCCCATCCTGGATTCTCCTATGCGGGATGCCGGTTTTGATATCCGTGACTACCGCAGGATCAGGAATGACCTGCTTCAGGAAGAAGAAGGACAGGCTGCATTCGTCTCTTTTGTTGATAAAGCCCATGAGCAGGGCTTACGGGTTATCTTCGATATTGCTATCAATCATACTTCAGAGACTCATCCATGGTTCCAGGAATCCCGCAAGAGCCGGTCTAATCCTTACCGTGATTACTATATCTGGCGTGACCAGCCTGACCAATACCTGGATGCCCGGATAATCTTTCAGGGAATAGAAGAAAGCAACTGGAAGCAGGAAGGCAATGCCTGGTTTTTTCACCGTTTTTTTGATTTTCAGCCGGACCTGAATTACCGCAATCCCAGAGTATTGCTGGATATGTGCCGGAATTTCCTCTTCTGGCTCGAAAGAAGGGTGGATGGTTTTCGCGCAGATGCGATTCCTTACCTCTGGAAAGAGGAGGGCACAGATTGCGAAAACCTGCCTCATACGCATACCATCGTTAAATTTTTCAGACAGGTGCTGGATTATGTGCAGCCCAACACCCTGCTGCTGGCTGAGGCCTGCCAGAAACCACATGAGGTTGTGAAGTATTTTGGTAGTGGTGATGAATGCCATGCCGGTTATCATTTCCCCCTGATGCCGCAGATATTTAAGGCCATCGCTTCGGAACAGGCTGAGCCTGTAATGATGACACTGAGCGAGGAGGTTACACCCGCCATTCCGCCGGCTGCACAATGGTTCACCTTCCTCAGATGTCATGACGAGCTGAGCCTCGAACTGGTGTATGTTACAGAAGAAGACAGGAAGTACATCCATGATGCGTACTGCCGTCAGCCGTTGTGGAATTTTCGCGAAGGCCAGGGCATATCTGCCCGCCTGGCTGAGCTGATGGAAAGGGATCCACGCAGGATTGGACTCGCCTTTTCAATCATGCTGAGCCTGCCAGGTACACCTGTGATCTATTATGGGGATGAGTTTGGAAAACTCAATGATGAAGCCTATTACAACGAACAGATACGCGAGGTAGGCAAGGACGACACACGTTTCCTGGTGCGGGGGCGACTGCAATGGGAGGAGGTGGAGAAGGAACTGTCCAACCCCGCCTCACTCACAGCCCAGGTCTATAGCCGCCTCAAAAACATGCTTCGTTTCCGTTCTGAAGCAGGTGTGTTCGGTCGTGGAAACCTGAAATGGCTGCCCGTAACAACCACTCAGGGAGTCTCACTGAATCAGGTGTTGGCCTATAGGCGTGAATGGGCGGGGAAAAGTATCATCTGCCTGCATAACCTTAGTGGCAAGGCCGTCACGATGAGCTGGAGCACACCTTCGATAGAGGGAACCGATGCCCTGGGTCAGGAAGTGGCGTATGATTCCGGTAAAAAGGAATTGAGCTTGCCTGCCTGGGCTTACTGTTGGATAAATGATTGAAATAAAGCATTGTCGAAATCTCGGAATGAATAATATGGCAACGGGATTAGGTTTTAAAGCAGTGATTTTTGACCTGGATGGGGTCATCACACAGACGGCCCTGGTGCACAGCCGGGCCTGGAAAGAAATGTTTGATACTTATTTGAAAGACAGGGAAGAACGCTTCGGAGAACCTTTCCGGGCTTTTTCCCATTCTGATGATTATCTGCCATATGTGGATGGCAAACCTCGCTACGAAGGGGTGAAGTCTTTCCTGGAATCCAGAGGGATTATCCTTCCTTATGGCGATGCCTCAGATGATGTTTCTCAGGAAACATACTGCGGAATAGGAAATCGAAAAAACATCGTATTCAATGAGATCCTTGAAAGGGATGGCGTGGAGGTCTATGATTCCACAGTTGCCCTGATGCACCGCCTGAAGCAGGAAGGGATACGTATCGGAGTGGCCTCTTCATCCAAGAACTGTGAAATGGTTCTGAAAGCTGCCGGCCTGCTCGGGATGGTCGAAACCCGCGTAGATGGCGTTGTTTCAGCGGAACTTGGGTTGAAAGGTAAACCTGAGCCGGACATCTTTACCACTGCAGCCAACAACCTGGGCGTGTCTTGCATTGAAACGGTGGTCGTGGAGGATGCCATATCCGGTGTGCAGGCTGGGAGGAAAGGGAATTTCGGTTTGGTGCTTGGTCTGGCCCGAGAGGAAAATGCGGCAGAGCTGCTGATCCATGGGGCAGATATCGCCGTCAGTGATATCGCAGAAATAGGTTTTGAAGGAATCTGTGCCTGGTTTGAGCGTGGCCTGGAAGAAGACATGTGGTCATTGGTGTACCATGGTTTTCATCCCTCCCGCGAGCGGTCCAGGGAAGCCCTTCTTTCGGTAGGGAATGGCTATTTTGGCACCCGCGGTGCCCTGGAAGAATCTGTCATCAGTGACCATCATTACCCGGGTACCTACCTGGCAGGAGGTTATAACCGGCTGGTATCCCAGGTCTCTGGAAGGGAGATCGAAAACGAAGACCTGGTGAATTTTCCCAACTGGTTGCCGCTCACTTTTTCTGTTGATGACGGTGAATGGCTTGACCTGTCCCGGGATCGCATCCTCAACCTCTATCGCCGGCTGGATTTGAGGACCGGTGTACTCCATAAAGTCATGGAGACAGAGGACAGCCTGGGCCGGAGAACCAGAATTACCTCCAGACGCCTGGCTTCCATGGACCAGCCTCATCTGGCCAGCATATACTATACCATCACGCCACTGAACTATACTGGACGTATCAGGGTGAAATCCTGCCTTAGCGCAGATCACATCAATGATGGCGTGAAACGTTACGCAGAGCTGAATCAGCATCACCTTGCCCCGGTCAGTGAATGGGTCGAAGGTCCTTACCAGTTCCTTGAAGCAAAGACAACACAAAGCAATATCCATATTTCACTGACAGCCCGTCTGGACGTTTCGCTGGATGGCCGGGAGCTGCTCCCGGCCTTTGAAAGCCATGCCAGAGGCGGCGTCTCAGAATGCCAGTTCAGTGTGGAGGTAAGGGAAGGAGAGGCCCTCGAAACTGTGAAAACGGTTTGCATTCAGGCCCGTCATTTGCCCTCCTTCATCCACCTAAATCCCGGAGAATTCCTGGAGCAACTGCCTTCTTTTGACCAGCTACTGGCTGCTTCGACCGCAGCCTGGCAAGGCATCTGGGATAAGATTGACATCAGGTTGCAGGGAGACCGCCTCTCCCAGAAGCTGTTGCGCCTCCATCTTTATCACCTGATAAGTACCTTCTCTCCCCATAACGAAAAGATCGATTTCAGTATTCCTGCACGTGGACTGACTGGGGAAGCATACCGGGGTCATATCTTCTGGGATGAGCTCTACATCCTCCCCCTTTATTTCGTGCATTTCCCTGAGCTTGCCCGTTCAGCCCTGATGTACCGCTACCGCCGACTGGAGGAAGCCCGGAACTATGCTGCAGAATTTGGATACCAGGGTGCCATGTTCCCCTGGCAAAGTGGTAGCAACGGACGTGAAGAGACACAGCGCTTTCATTTTAATCCAGTCTCAGGTAAATGGGATCCCGACTACAGCTCTTTTCAACGCCATGTCAACCTGGCCATCGCTTACAACATCCTGCAATACCATCATTATACGCAGGATGAGGATTTTATGCTGGATTACGGGGCAGAGATGCTTATAGAAATTTGCCGGCTGTGGAGCAGCAAAGCCAAGTGGAATCCCGAGATCAGGCGCTATACAATTGCACAGGTGATGGGCCCTGATGAGTTCCATGAGCATGGACCGGGCTCAGACGGCGGAGGGTTAAAGGACAATGCCTATACCAACGTCATGACTGCCTGGATGATGAAACAAACCCTGGCATGGCTCGACGGATTGGCGGATGAAAAGCGGACGCCACTCCTGGCTGCGCTGCAGCTTACAAGCGGGGAAACGCAAAGATGGGCAGAAATCGCATCTGCCATGAATCTGATTATCAATAAGGAAGGCATCATTGCTCAGTTTGATGGGTATTTTGATCTGCAAGAGGTAAGCTGGGAAGAGTACAAGACAAAGTATGGGAATGTATACCGCATGGACCGCATCCTGAAAGCCGAAGGAAAGACACCGGATGAGTTCAAAGTGGCCAAGCAGGCGGATACCCTGATGTTGTTCTATAACCTGGATCCGGACGTGGTTACCGGCATCATACGGGGCTTTGGGTATGACCTGCCGGCAGATTATGTTGAACGTAACCTGCGGTATTACCTGCAACGCACTTCGCATGGCTCAACCCTCAGCCGTGTCGTTCATGCCCACCTGGCCAACTTCATTGGTGATCACACCTTGAGCTGGAACTTGTATCATGAGGCGCTCGGCAGTGATTATCAGGACATTCAGGGTGGAACTACAGCAGAAGGAATACATACCGGCGTGATGGCCGGTACCGTTCTGGTAGCCCTGCATTCACTTGCCGGCATTGATTGTGATGGAGATATCCTGAAAGTGAACCCCAACCTCCCTATTGGCTGGAAGTCACTCGGATGCAAACTCAGCTTCCGGAATATCCACTATCAGCTTCTGGTAAGTGCAGACCATCTTTCCGTTTGCGCCGATGAGGGCACACACATCGAATGGAAGGGTAAAACCTTTGCCCTCCAGGCTGGGCAGTGGTTGCATTTATAGTATTTATGACATTGTAATTCAAATAAATATGCTTGAAGATGTCCTGTTAATTGCCGATAGACACCGTGAAGTCGCCGCCGGTGTCGTCGAAGAAGTCATGAAGCAGATCACACCCAAGTTTGTGATCGCCATATCCGGTGAATCCGGCAGCGGAAAATCGGAGCTCACCCATTTGATCGCCAAAGGCTTGTTGCAACAAGGGGTTGTCGCAAAACCCATCCACATCGATAACTTCTATAAGACCCTGCCGCTGGAGCGTACCGCCATTCGGAAAGCCGGAGGTGTTGAGAAGACCGTCGGTTGGCACGAATATGACTGGGAGAAGATCCACCAGGTCATGGACGATTTTCGTGCAGGCCGGGAAAGTACCATGCCTTGTGTAGACCTCGTCACACAGCGCGTGGACCGGCTTACAACGGATTTTGCTCCTGTCGATGTGCTGGTGATCGATGGGTTATACGCCATGAAGACCCCTGATATCAACCTGGCCCTTTTTATCGAGCTGACCTATCACGAAACCAAGAAAGCACAGGCCGGTCGGGGCAAGGAAAATGTGGATGCTTTCCGCTTCGAAGTGCTGGAAGCAGAGCATAAAGCGGTGCAGGCCCTCCGTGAGAAAGCCCATTGGCTGGTCAACAAGGATTATAAGCTGGTCAGAGCCTGATCGTTAATTTTATTTAGTCTTCCCGGTTTGTCTAAAGCCTTACTGGATAGCCCAGGCCGGTAGCACATCACCTGAGGCACCCAGGATGCCGCCCATCAGCAGGATGGCCAGCGTTACCAGGATTACACCAATGAAATTCAGCAGTATACCTGCTTTGACCATCTCGATGATACGGACCCTGTAAGTGCCAAAGATGATGGCATTGGGTGGGGTGGCAACGGGCATCATAAAAGCAAAAGAGCAGCTCAGGGTGGCCGGAACCATGAAGAGCAAGGGATTGGTGCCGATTTCACCGGCCAGCCCGGCCAGCACAGGCAGGATCATTTCGGCGGTTGCAGTATTGGAGGTCAGCTCGGTCAGAAAAGTGATCATGGTACTGATACTGGCGATGACAGCCCAGTTCGGGAAACGGCTTACCCCCTGCATTTCATTGCCAATCCATTGCGCCAGCCCGGACTCCATAAATGCCGAAGCCAGCGCAAATCCACCCCCGAACAACAAGACAATATCCCAGGGGATATCCCGCGCTGTTTCCCATGTCATGATCCTTCCCTGATCTCTTGCAGGCAGCAGGAAAAGAATAAGTCCAAGCGCAATAGCCACAACACCATCGTTGATATACCCCGCATTGGGAAACAAGCGATCCCATCCTGGCAATGTCCATGCCCCCAACGGTAGATCAGTGCGGGTCAGCCAGGCCAGTATCAAGCCAACAAACACCAACAAAACCATCTTTTCTTCGCGGCCCATTTTTCCCAGTTCTGCATATTCCTCGCGGAAGAGCGACTTTTCGATGTGCCAGCGACTGCGTCCGTATAACATCTGCAAAACAAGCCAGGCGATGAACAGAAAAGTGATACTGACAGGGAAAGCAAAACGAAACCAGGTGGCAAAGGCGATATCGGGTGCCGCCGGGAAAGCGATGGCAAAGATCCGGGCAAAGGACAGATTGGGCGGTGTTCCAACCAGGGTAGCGATCCCGCCGATGCTGGCAGCATAAGCAATGCCCAGCAGCAAACTGACCGTAAATCCATGCACCTCCTTCTGTCCGAAACGACCCTCCAGGTTCAAGATGACGGAAAGGGCAATCGGAACCATCATCATCACGGTCGCCGTATTGGATATCCACATCGAAAGAAAAGCTGTCGTGACCATGAAACCCAATACGATGTAAGCAGGTTTGCTGCTGAAATGCAGCAGGAAGTAAAGCGCAATACGCTTGTGGAGGTTCCACCGCTGCATGGCCAGCGCGATGAGGAACCCTCCGATGAACAGAAAGATCACATGATTGAAGTACTGCGCTGCCACCGATTTGCCGTCCATGACGCCAAACAAGGGAAACAGGGCCACGGGGACCATGGCTGTTGCAGCCAGGGGGATGGCTTCCGTTATCCACCATATCGCCATGAGCAGGGCCAGGGCAGCGGCATAGGTGATCTCGGGCCTGCCTGGCTGAAGATCTCCGAACAGAATAATGGCCAGGGCAACCAACGGTCCCAGGATCAATCCAATACGTTGCAAACTACTCACTTTACCTGTCGAAGGATTGCTGCTTTCAATCGGCATAAAGGATAGAAATTCTGTTGATTAATAACACTGAAGGAAACGGACGTAATACCATCACCACGATCAGGATTATTTCAATACCGTAATGATACCACGCCTACGCTGCGGAAGGTCCAGTCCGGCCTTTATGAACACTTCATATACATATACATCCTCCGGCACATTCTCCCCATTGAACGTGCCGTTCCAGGCTTCGCTGAAATCATATGTCTCGAACAGCAACTGCCCCCAGCGGTTATAAATGCGCATATGGTAACTCTCTATCTCACTCAGGACACCGACCGGACTGAACAGGTTGTTGGTACCTGACAGCCGGATGGCACTGGGTATATAATAAGTATTGCAGCTTTGGGCCTCCTGCCATATCGATGTATCCGCGGCACACGCCAGTGATCCATATTCGCGTGTGACGGTTACCCAGTATTGGGTGCTTTGGGTGGGTTTTATGCTGATCCATCCCGTCGTGTCACCGGTACTCCACAGATAACGGTCGCCCCCACCGGCTTCCAGGGTAGTGGCTTCTCCGATGCAAACGACCTCCCTTTCCTGCCATAATACGATCTCCGGTGGATCATGAACCTGCACCCCAATGGCAGCCGATCCTTCACACCCGTTGATATCAGTGGCACTGACCACATACTGCGCCGGCTGTAAAGGTTTAATGGTAATGGAAGAGGAAGTTTGCCCACCCGGTTGCCAGTTGTAGGCGGTACCTCCCGTGGCTGTAAGGGTGGTGGTTTCTCCCCTGCAGAGCAGACTGTCTCCCATAACCAGAATGACAGGCGCGGGAAAAATGGTGGGCCATATGGCAAAGGTGTCCCTGCACCCGGCACTATCTGTAATGATGACCTGGTACACCATTAAAAAGGGCGGCCCTGCCTGAATCGTTGCACCTGTATCTCCCGTGTTCCACAAATACTGGCAGTTCCCGGGAGCTATCGCCTGAAGGGTGGCTGTGTCTCCGGGACATACCGTATCTCCGACCATAAAGACGGGAGGAAAACCCCGCAGGCTAACGAGCAGGGTGTCATAAGCTTCGCATCCATGCGACGTGACCGCTCTCAGCCAGTAGGATCCGGGCGCATGTTCCCGGATCGTGGGCGTAGTCTGGCCCGTCGACCATTGATACTGTGCATAGGTCCCACTGACACCCAGGCTGATGCTGTCGCCCGGACAGATAGCAGTGTCCTGTCCAAGATAAATGGAAGGCATCTCTACCACCACCGTGGTGGTATCAAAAAGTTCGATTACCTGTGCAAAATAGACATCATCGATGGCGAAGTCATTGCCGCTGAGGGCTGTGTTTTGGTTGCGAATGGAAATAGTGGCATTCGTAGATGTTCCTGAATACCATGTGTCATAGAACATATTCCAGTTACAGGTAGTGGCTGTGGCCTGAAAAACCGGGCCGATTTGCACCCCATTCACAAAAAACTGCAGTTGCGCCGGTGAGGACGAATGCACACTGGCCAGCCAACAGGAAAAGCGGTAGGTGGTATTGGGCACTACCGGTAGCGTTTGTTGCCAGACGATGGCGTTTGGTGTCCCCGATCCATTGATAATCATCATATTACCTGTTCCTGTTGTGTGATCTCCGCAGATCGCGAAATTGGTATGGTAGGTGTTGGGATTGGTCCCGACATAATAGGTGCCCTCCGGCCATAAATTCGTGGTGTAGGTATAAACCGAGGTAAACCCAACATTTCCCTGGGAGAAATCGCCATTGACAATCATGTTGGCACTAATACCACTGACCAGTACTGTATAGGAGGTGGTTGTGTCAGGCCATACCAGCGGATCAGGTATAGTGGTGTCCGAGATGTGATAGTTCGGAGACCAGCTAAAGCTGGTAGCCAGGGGATAGTTGGCCAGCAGGCCGACGGTATCTCCCAGGCAGATGGTGTCAGGAGGGGGTATGGGTGCCATATCGGCAGGGAAGGATGGATCAGGATGGGCAAAAACCGGATAGACTGCAGGTTGCAGCAGGAATAAGCAGATAGAGACTGACAGCAATACCCTAAGATAACCCATATGCCCCGTCAAACCAGATTAAACGGAATCGGAATAATCCAGTGAAAATTAGGCATTTTTTTAACGTGACGGGCTTTTCTTCCCTTCTTTCATCAGGATGATTTCCACCTCCTGCAGAGAAATGAGGCAGCCGTTCTTTACCTTGGCAAAATAGGGTGTGATTACCTGGAGAAATGCCTCGATTTTTTGCCTTTCATCAACGATTTCGATGACC
>Ga0208462_1001047_pt1 | contig 21021 bp, 21 predicted proteins | sample AD_SCU001_MetaG_FD_184452 | JGI IMG/M metagenome (GOLD analysis project Ga0208462, IMG submission 184452) | Active sludge microbial communities of municipal wastewater-treating anaerobic digesters from China - AD_SCU001_MetaG (SPAdes) (version 2) | ecosystem: Engineered > Bioreactor > Anaerobic...
CACGGTTCATCGGATTGTTAACCTACAAGGCAGCCCTTGCAGGTAAGAGAGTAATACCAATCGATGAACAGTACACGACGAAGACCTGCTGTGTCTGCGGAGCGGTTCACGAGATGCCGCTCGGGAACCGCGTTATGGACTGTGCCTGCGGGAACTGCATCGATCGCGACCACAACAGTGCGGTCAACATCATGGTACGGTTCCTATCACAGAATGCCCTGTGGACGGGCTACCGGCAGTTCGCCGGTAATCTGCGACAAACAGGTCCAAGGATCCCCGTGGTCCCCGGGCACTCGCAGGAAGCCCCCTGCGCAAGCGGGGGGTAGTTCACTCGCCCAGTAACGAATGCGGTTCACTGTGTCTTCCTCCTGCACGACCGTCCCCGCTCGGAGAACGATCGTGGCCTGGCATGCGGGCGATACCGGACCTGAGAGCATGTGCCTCGAGATTATACGCGGTATCAAGCAACATCCAGCCATGGTGCGGTTGTATGGGTTCAACGATCTCGATGAGTGCCGGAAGGCGCATGACGTCGGCATCAGTTTCCGGAGAATACACCATCCGTAGCGGGTACCTGCCCAGATGGGAGATGTGTGCTTTAGGAGATGATACCCGACATACTTGCTGTACTGTGATGCTTCCAGCGTGGTGGAATCGATGATGCCGATCCGCTCGTCATCAAGGCAGCGCGCGAGCGCGGTACCGATCAAGGCCATAACCGGTTCAGACCGTCGACCCCAAGACGGTACTTCACAAAGTGGTGAAGCGTTGTGGGATGTGGCAGAGGATCCTCTGGGGTGAGGAACAGGATGATGCGGGCATAGAAGAGGCTGCGAAAACACTTGATGACCAAGAGTTTGAGCATTAACGAGACAGAATATTGATGGCGGGGGATTTCCAGAGCATAATAGTCACGCTCGATGGTTGCCGCGACGGTCTCCAGGAAAGGAGAACACAGGAAGGATGAGATGAGGGCATGAAACTTGGGAGAAAGAATTATGTAGTATAATGCCCTGAGCCTAGCACATCAGGAGTCTATGCCAGTCATAGGATTGGGTGAGAAGAAAAGGGTGTGGTTGGTCCTGCATCTTTCTGAGACAACTACCCAAAATATACTGGCAGAATCCCTGATAAGTGCAAAAGGCACGTTTAAATGTGCAGCTGTTGGTCAGAGGTGTCTGAAATCTGATTTATCGGTGAAAAAGTGGGGGAGTAATATGGAGGACAACCATGCAAAGCCCTGTACCTTCATGGCTCAGGAGGTATATGGATTTACGCGGCCATCATACGAATTTCTCGCGCGGAGGGCCTGGAACGATTCTATCAAGGCTCCCCTGATACCTGTTGTTAAACAGGTCCCATACGTCGTTTCATTGTGGCAACAGGTTCGGCCGGAGATTTTACCTACTAATGACAACATTTGCGACACAAATCGACTGACAATTACCCAAAAGGAGGTTATATCTGTGAAAGAGGCACTTGATCTGCAGCCTGGTGAATTTGTCCAGGTCCGGTCTTTGGATGAGATACGCTCCACGCTCGATGAAAGAGAGAGATATCAAGGCCTATACTTTATGCCGGAAATGGAGGATTTTTGTGGGAAAAAATACCGTGTATTTAAAAAGGTACGTTCAATCACCCTTGAATCGAATGGTGAAGTAAGGAAACTAAGAAGTCCTACAGTCTTTCTGGAGGGAGTATACTGCGATGGGAAGAGGCACAATGATTGTGACAGGTCTTGCTTGCTCTTCTGGAGGGAAGCCTGGTTGAAACGGACTGAACCCTGACGCCTTCCAGTCGTTCCTGCACTCCGGATGCACGACTCTCACTATCCCCTGGTGGATAAGTGTGGAGAGTCTGCCTCTCCTTGTGCCGTCAGAGCAGTGCATATTTGCGGCAATCTTGAACCCAAACTCCTCACACATTAGGGAATGTATCGAGGTTGAGTTTCTCGGCGATCTCCCGTACCTGCTCCGGCACCTCGGTCATCCGTTTCTCCTCCTCGTAGACCACTGAATACACCTTTGAGAGTTTCAGGAGCAGCCCCTGGGGCGTGAGATGGGCTGACAGCCCCGCCTGCTTGATCCGGTCCAGAATCCAGCAATGGAGGTAGAGGCAGAGGTATCCGACGAAGACATGGCCGAAGATCCCCGTGGCATCCCGGAGATAGAGTTTATCCGCCTGGATCAGGCCCTTGAATGCCGCAAAATGGTTCTTAGCCAGGTTCCGGGACCTATACCGTTTGTAGATCTCCTGTGGCTGTGCCGCGATCGAGGAGAGGAGCTGGATCCTGCCAGCACGTTTCAACCGCTGGTTCAGCGCTTCCCGGTCGATCGCTCCTCCCTCCAGCAGGCGGTAGAACGTCGTCTGCTCTTCGACTGCGAAATCGGCATCCTCATAGAGGTAGAGTATCAGACCATCGACTTCGTGTTTCCCGGCATGAATGGGCTGCTTGTGGTAGAAGAAGTGATCAGTGAGAGGGATCCACGTCGCATACCGGGTGCTGTTGCGGCGCTGAGGAGGGCGATGTTGACCTGCGGCAACCAGGCACCTTCGGCGTTGTAGCCAAATTCGGCGAGGATCTCGGGTTTTACGGTGAGTGAGAGATCCCGGCGTTGGATCCGGCGGAAGAGGGTGGTATAGTCTGCCGCCATGAGATTGGGGAGGAAGGGCGCGAGTTTCCGGACAAACCCCTCCATCTGGTGGTAGGGCATCTGGAGGAAGACGTGAATGCAAGCCATCCATGCAATGAACGGCTCGGGATATTGATATGGCCGACCGCGCTTGTCGGCGTTCATCTGGGCGAGAGGTCCTCCCACTGTTCGACGAACTAGAGTGAGAGGTAGAACTCCCCGCGCCGCACCAGGCGCTCATTCTATAGACTCTAGTCGCGATTGTCAGGGTACGGGCGTCCCCAGCGTTCTTTCTTGGGCATGAAAGGGGCGGAGGGGACGTCCGGCAAATTCTCTGCTTGGGTCGAAGGACCAGATTTATGCAACACAGCAGACCCGGCAAACCGTACTGGCCGAGTTCCCTCTCAACAATCTTGAGTTCAACGAGGGTATCGGCAGGCAACTGTAAGGTCCTGCGTGATCGCCCCTCCAGCGGGGTGCTGCAGGCAAGCGTGATGAGCCGGGCCTCCTTCTCACCGTCGAGGATGGGGGGTTGGCGGGGTGTCGCGCTGTTTGCGCCCCAGAGCACCTTCCAGCCCCTGCTCGACAAACCGTTTCCGGACGTTTGAGACGGTCTTGGAGTGACAATGAAGATACGGCGGGATCGCTTGCATCGGTATTCGGGGACCGCCATCTTCAGCAGTGATATCGGCGTTCAGGAGGGTCTGGGCATTGCGGATACGATAGGCAGGAGCGGTCCCGCGCTTAATGAGGGCCATGAGTTGGGAGCGCTCAGATTTGGTCAAATCAACACGATAAATTTTATTCATGCCGCGTTATGGGATGCACCTCAATAAAAAAGTTAGGATGCATGGGAGAAATTAGGTGAAATGGTCCACTAGAGTTGTTTGGGGACAACCATTGTACTTACGGGGACTTTTGGAAACTCTCTCCTGTGCATTACGTTCAGCGAAAATGATGAAGTACGGCGCTACAAATAAACCGCGCCTTCCTAATAGATGGATTAAATTATCTAAGAGAGAACAGATGATCCTTTTAGGTAATGATAGGGATCGTGAACAATGATAATACCCGCTCATGATCTCAACTGAGTAGCCTGATTCTTTAAGAATACCTTCGAGCCATTCGGTTTCCATCAGGTGTTCACACCAATTTCCGGTAGAGGGGTCACAGGTATTTGTTGGATGGTCATTACTGTAAGAGATATATCCTTGATGCAGGTATTCATCTACACAGGCTATGATATCAGAAGTCATGAGCCCCCTAGTGGCTCTGGCTATTCGTTCAATCTCATCAGAATCTAATCCTGATGCATGGGATGTAATAATCTCCTTCCTCATATCATAATAGGCGCTGAGTGAGTCTCTTTCTTTGTGTCCCCACATCTTTTCTCTGCTCTCGTGCTCGGCTCTCACTTGCTGTTTTTGGAGATACCTTACTATCCGTGGGTTTTTGATATTGGCGCCTGACGCGTACACAATCCGGAAATAGTCTTCCTGAAGAGAAGCTAACTTATTAAAATGGTCTTTTACATCATAGAGGTGCTCTAAAACATCATAAGAGGCCATTGAATTGATAGTGAGTGAGTTACCCTGAACGAATGATATCAGATCCTCAACGTCTCCGCAGATGATAGAGTCTAGTGGTAATCCTAGGGCATTTGAAAGAATTCCTACATCATTGCAGGATCCATCATAAATATCGTTATATATGACTTTTGCTATCCCCAATTCCTTTGCCAAAAGAGATAATATCCCCGATCCCCCCCCGTAATCGACAAACGCTGACTGCTGAACCGATAATGAATTATTGGATAAGCACAGTCTGAGTAGATACCCATATAAATCCAACTGTCCACCAATATTTTCTAGTTTATCTCCTAAATATCGCTGATTGTATTCTGTAATACCCAGAGATCCAATGTCAAGCGCCAGTAACTTTTTATGGAGTCGTTCTTTCGCTAAGGAAATCTCCTGGATTAATTCGTTATCTCCCCGATTTCGCATAAACTTGGTGTTCCGTGTGTTGATAAATATACTTTTGCCAGATCGGCAACATCAGCCCGCTGTTGTCAACCAGCGGGCTCGGCTCAGGCGACGGGGTGTGTCTTTGATACAACTACCTCGACCTCACTGCGAGATCCGCCGCGATGAGCGACCTCCAGATGTTGCCAAGCAGAGGGGCGTTGGCTATCTATGAGTCACATATCTGATGACGACCTACACACTCGACCTCGTCGTGAATCCTAAAGGGAGCGGCACCGTCACCCGGGCCGGCACCTACACGGCGGGAGCCACGATCCTCGTCACGACCACATCAAATGACGGCTACACGTTCGTCAGCTGGACTGGCAGGGAAGGCAATACGGTGAGCACCGAGGTGAGCTTCGAATATATCGTGCCGGAGAGCGACGCGACCCTCACCGCAAGCTTCGGGAAGGGTATGCTTGAGGTTCGGTGGCTGTCTTCGGTGACGAACGAAGGGTTCGTGCTTCAGGGCGGAACCGCCCTGCTGCTGAAGTTCCAGCTCATCAACAGGAACGGAGAGGTTGTCAGAGAGGTGCAGGAAGGTATATCCCTCAAGATTTAAGGTGTTGAGATCCGGGAGCTGGGAAAAGGCAAAACCACTTTCCGTTTTAGCGACGGTCAGTACATTACTAGTTTCAACGTCCGCGACTACGGCAGTCTTGAAAGCGAGTTAACCCCAAACTCCTCACATATTAGGGATTAGGAATTATGATCATGTAGATCTTCCCTTCTGCAGCAGGGAATGCTGAAAAGGAGCAGAGAATAAAATATATCCCCTAACTCATGCGGAGTTCAGGATAAAACTCGCGGACACCTGCCCCAACGGGGGACAACGGGGGAGGGAGAAGCGGTGCTCTCACGAAACCACCGAATGACCGAAAAAGGAGAAACCATTATGCTTCAAAAGCCTGGTTTTATAGGCTCTAAAGAACCTACACCCGGTAAGGTAAAAGTTTATTAGATACGAATACCGAAGACGGTCTCCATTCAAATTGAGGAATGAAATTCGGAATGAAGATCCGCTTGTTGGAAAGGATAGCCAATATCTCCCCGTACCTCATATTGCTCACCTATATCGCAGGTTGTATATTCTGTCTCCTGGTCGGCAAGATGAGCACCCTTATCAACGGCTCAATTATGGCGGTTTCAGCAATCTTGGGTTCGTTCGCGTTCATTCTCATTAAAAGACAGGATCTCGATCCCTCAGGGAAGACTGAAGTATTTTCATACAACCGCTCAAAGTCCCTGATGCTGTTCCCGCTATTCTACACGCTCACCATTCTGGTCCTTCTAATAACTCCTGCCGAATCAAAATGGGGCCTGCTGGTGATACTTGTCCTGTACGCCATAATTTTTATCCAGATTTTATCCCGGGGGCTGATACCCGGGGTAGTGCTCCTCGAGATCATGCTCACCCTTGCCGTCACGATCTACAGTTATACCCTGCGGTCGGCCCTCTACTTTGGGTGGACGGATATTTTGCCACATACCTATATGTCCACCGTCACCTACCTATCAGGGCATGTCATCCCGGGAGAACTCGGGAATTACACTTACTTTCCCCTGTACCACGTGTTTGTTGCCATCTCTTCGCATGTCCTTGGACTGGATATTCAGACTTCCCTCTTTGTCATCACAGGCTTGATTTTCTCCTCGACGGTGTTGTTCCTGTACTGCCTGGTCAACATCATATTCCGTAACGAGCAGATCGCGCTCATAACTGCTCTTATGTACGCTATGAACGCCGACGTCGTATTCTATGGCAGGTATATGGTGACGAGGACCATGGCCTATGTTGGATTTCTCATCCTTCTGTACCTGCTCTACTCCCTGACAAACCCAGGAACAGATGTAGGATATGCCGTCGCCAGACCCACTATCAGGAAAATTTTTGTTGTGATTACGGTCATTTTCATACTTTTGGTCCACCAGATATCTACACCCATAATCATCATCCTGCTCGGCCTCCTCTTCGTCTTCGAATTATATATTCACGATAATACTCACGTGACTCCGGTCTTCTTGATGGTGCCCATTACTCTATGCGCCTCCTATTGGCTCTTCATAGCCTACTCCTTTCTGGGAGAGCTGTTCCCACGCACCGATCCGTCACTATATCAGAGTATCGTCTTCATCGGCGGGATGTCCTCCTCGGGCCTGAGTTATCTAGTGAACCAGATCGACATCTTACTTATCGTATTCTTCGCTTTGACAGGGGCGATCTATCTTGTATGGAAGCAGCAACCGAGGTGTTCTATTGTATTTGGCGTGTTAGGGCTCTTGGCAATCCTCCTGAGTGTTCCCACCGTTCTTACCATGATGTTCCAATTAGTGACCATTCTTAATATCGATCGATTTGCGCTGCTATTCCTACCGTTTCTTGCCATTGCTACGGGTTTTGGACTATATACCTTCAGCCGATACCTGACCACTGTGAAGGTGCCGAAAAGAGTGGTCGGGGTACTGCTGGTCGCTCTGGTCGTCCTCTACGGCATCGGTTCTCTTGTGTTTGTTAAAGCTGAGGCTGATGAACTGAGTTACGAACGTGACTCCTTCGACCAGGTTGAAATAGCCGGGTTTGACCATGTACTGAGGGCGGTGCCGAGTGGGTCTTCTCTGCACGCGGATTACTACACGTGGCGATTCTTCACAAGACAAAAACTCGATCAATCTGAACGCTTGGGGTTGCCCTACTACACTAGTCACTTGATGGAGGATGATCTGGAGGCATCAGGGGAAAGAGGGTATATCATTCTTCCGGATAACCAGTTCAGGTGCGATGGTTTAGTCTTCGGGAAGGGCGATGAGTTTGATCCAGAGAGCGTTCAACCCTACCTCCCGACAGAAGAAAATATTCGGAAGATGACAAGTAGATTGTCTACAGAGGATAAGATTTACTCAAACTATGGGGTCGATATATACTACTTCGCAGACTGACGGATCTTGGGAAAACGCACCGGCCGATCTGCCATATAGCACCGCCTCGAAGCGCTCGCCGGGCTTAGTTAAGGGTGCCGCATCTCCATCAGGTCGTTGAAGGGGTTGACACTACATAACTTATGTTTTCGAACGATTTTCGTCTCGGAAGAGAGCGAAAAGATGCTGAAACTTGCTGGGCTGGAATGTCGTTCATTTTTCCCTAATCTGCGGTTGAAACCCTGTTTCGGTCCAGCTGGTCGTCCTTATCCACGATGAGGTGACGGGAACGGCTCTGTTGGAACCTCTATCTGTCCGCTCCGGAAGGTCGCATCCAGGATCCCGCCCAGGCACGGCTCCCCCGGTTTTTCACCGCGCACTGTCCCTTGGAGAGAGGCTGGAGGCCGGGCGGGGGAGCTGAGGAGGCACCTGAGTTTCGGTGAGTTTCGGAGTCTTAAGCGCACATCTATCCAAAACACGGTCAAATCCCAATATGGCCGGACATTTGACGATATTTAGGTTGATCGATGTGCTTAATAATTAAGCAAATTAGCCCCCTGTTTAGATTGTTGGAATATAGTCATTTTGTTGATATTTGGGATAAATTTGACCAAATTGGAGGGGAGTGCTCAGGGTAAAATGGCGCAGGTGCTTAACTCACGGGGGAGTCAGGTCGAGGAGGGCTTCCATCGTCATCAGTTTCAGGTTCTCTAGGTGCTGGTGCACCTGTTCAAGGAGGGGCATCGTCGCGCCTCCTCTTCCCAGAGAGCGTCGTACAGAGTAAGACTCCGTTCTTCAACAGGATACTCCCCACAACGATACAGTTGTGCGATCCGCTTGTTCTTCGGGCTCCGGCACGGTTCATCGAGGAGCTGCTTGAGGAGACCTTCTAAGTGTTCGTTCTGCCGGGAACGCTGATGGTTGCCTTCAAGTAGGGGATGCGAGCAGATCGCGGTGTCGTCGACAGAGACCTGAACCGTGGCATCCCGGGCAACAACATCAACGTATCGCCCGGCCTATCGCTAGGGAACAGAATAGAGGTTCCCGTACGGTGAGAGGCAACTGTTCCGGGAAACTTTGCACTGGTAGGTTTTCTGGAAGATATATGGGGGATAGGATGAGAACGGGCGAAGGTTTTCCCGGGGAAGCCGGTCATACGGGATCTCTCTCGTGGGTCGTCCCGTGCACCTTGCTGTTGACGACGTCCAGCCACTCCCAGGCACGAAGGTTCGGGTCGTCAAGCGAAGCAAATTCCCAACCATACAGGAAGTTGTCTTTAACGTAGTCGATCGACCGTTAAGCTTTGTCCTTGGTCTTAGCCCGGTAGACCTTGCAGAGCCGGGCAGTGAATCCAAAGTGGTCCCGAAGGTCAACAAACACAGGATGGAACTCTGAGGCAGTCGAAGGATACTTCCGGTTCAGAACGACGCTCCGGAGGTTGTCGTAGAGGATAACCTCGGTTACCCCGTTGAACTACTCAAAGGTGTGCAGGTGACATTCGAGGAACGTCGGGAGGTTCTGCGACGGCGTGAGCTCAACATATCGCATCCGGGAGTAGCCAAGGACCATCGAGAAACAGTTGACCCGCTGCTCAGGACCGGCGGGACGGGAGTAGCGACATTCGGACCAGTCGCACTGCGCCATCTCTCCAGGTTTGGTTTCATACCGGAGCTCGGTGAGGACAGGGACCGTCGGCCGAATCTGGCGGAGATAGTCGTCGAGGATGGTGGCTTTGCCGGTGTAGCCCTGATCCTGGAGTTCCTCAAGGAGACGTACCCGCCTCTATCGGGGGTATTTCGCCGGTCGCTCCTTGATATACAGTTTTTAGGGGTCCAGCTTGCTGGGTTTTTCCGGGTGCGGGAAGTCTCGGGAGGGCTGGCACAACTGAGGTAACGCCTTACAGTCTTGCGATCAAAGCCTGTCTCGCGAGTGAGTTCGCTGATATTGACCCGTCCTGTGATCTGTTTCCGTTCACGAGCGAGATCCTTGAGTATAAACCAATCCTCCAGTCGACCATTTGACTTCAACCCGGTACTAATTGGGATCAGGGTGGGGGAACCTTATTCCGACGTTGATAGGTTCGGCAACGATTGCAGGAATATTGCTGATTTCCCGCGGAATTCTTCCCATTCTTGATGAGGCTTTTCTTCTCTTCGATCAGAATGAATTGGCATGCTGAGGTCTGACAGGTGGTTATGGTGGCACTCCGAGGGGGCATAAACAATATAGTTCAATTGGAATTGCATAGGTTATGGCATACAAAGTGCGAAATTATTTGTTTAATGTATTACCAGTTGACTACTGGGCCACTACCATCTGAACCTTTTGAGATGGATGGTAGTTTTCCAAGTTACTCTCATCCAGAGCAATGTTTAAGCAGTCATATAACTGTGGGGCGGGTTCCTGCTGCGTTGTATAACCCATACAAGATGGTGGTGTAAACGGCAGTACAGCACCCCAAAATCCCAAAGGAACATACCGATCGCTTCTTTGGAGAATCTTGCAATCCTGGATCATGGGTCTCAGATAGGCAATCAGGGGAAGCAACAATGGTTTTCAATATTTATGCAACGTAGCACGGGCCCCCAAATCTTTATATGGGATGCCCACCCCCAAAAGGCGCGGAGGTTGCCCTCCATGTCAGGTGTAGAACTTGTCGAACCAGTGGCTCTCCTGAAATTGGGGGAACATCTATTTGTTCTAGGACCGGATGGCGGCATACGCGCTGAGCAGGGGGCTAGTTATTATGTCTACTGCTCGTGAGAAGCTGGTTCCAGACCTTACTTTCATGCCGTGGCACCCAGTTCCGGGAGATGGGATCATGGGATCGCGAGCCCCCCTGGGATCGTTCTGCCCCGAAGATCAGCGCTCTCAAGGAGTTCGTCCATGACGAAATCGGTCAACCTCCACGTCTCCCCCGTCGGGGGGGGTACCGGTATGGCACCCTCGATGGAGCTGGCCGTGGCCATCCCGGCGTATAACGGGATGTTGGTGATCGGGAGTATTGTCCTCCAGACACAGCAGTACGTCAACCGGGTGATCGCCGTCGACGACGGTTCAACCGATCGGACCGCCGTGATCGCCCGGCTCGCCGGTGCCAACATCATCAGGTTTGAGGAGAATGGCGGCAAGGTGAAGGTGATGATGGCCGGGTTTGCCCGGGCACGGGACCTCGGTTACGAGGTCGTCGTGATGCTCGACGGTGACGGCCAGCACGACCCCGACGAGAGCCCAGCCATGACGGCACCGGTGCTCGCGGGCGAGGCGGACCTCGTCATCAGCTCCCGGCTCCTGGACACAAAAGCCGATGTCCCCACCTATCGCCGGGCTGGCCAGGCGGTCCTCAACGGGTTCACGAACCTCTCAACCGATGGCAGGTTTGCGACGACCGACTCCCAGTCGGGCTTCCGGGCGCTCAGCCGCCGGGTTCTTGAGAACCTCACCTTCTCTTCAGAGGGCTCCATCATCGAGTCCGACATGATCGCCCACTTTGCCCCCCTCGGCCAGAAGATGGCCGAGGTCCTGATCTCGGTCACCTACGATGTCCCTCGCAAGCACAAGAAAAACCCAGTTCCCCGCGAGGTTGGGGTGCCCGCCAGGATCGTGGGGCGGGTTGAGTATCGGCGGCCGCTGTTCTTCTTCGGGATCCCGGGTGGTCTCCTCACCCTGCTTGGGTTCGGTGCTGAGATCTATACCTCCTCGGAGTTCTACCGGAGCGGGCAGTTTCACTATATCATATTTACTGTAGGAATAACTGTGCTTATTCTTGGACTTTTATCAGTTGCGTCCGGATTGATCCTTAACTCCACGGTATCGATAGTACAGCCCCAGACAAGAAAAGGGGTGTGAATACTATGGAAATTGCATTCTTTGACGTTTACAATCCCATACCCATTAACAGTGGTGGAGATTGGTATCGATTCCAACTGCTTAGCGGCATGGGGCAGATGTATGAGGTGACAGAATATTTTACCTACAATTTAGAAGATAAAACTGGATACTCGCCCCCGGTAGTGCCATTCAGAACGCGGCACATCCCTTCGATAATCCCCTGGCGTAAGTGCTCGAAGATCTTAGAGATGTTTAAACCGGAGTATCTGTTCCCTCTAGGTTTTGGTAAAGATATTCATGCGGATATTATTTTTGTCAGCACTGTATGCTATCATCTTGGAAAAATAGTGTCAGCTATTCGGAACATCCCGATCGTGCTCGTAATGCACAATATCGAGTGGCAGTATCTGAAAGGGAATGGATCTTCACTATACCTGCCGATGAAGATCTATGAACATTACGTAATGAAACATGTCGATGCGATCATTGCTCTTTCACCAAGAGACTATGAATATGTCAAGAGCAAATTCCCTGAAAAAAAGTTATTTTATATCCCCCCAGTAGTCGACACAGCGATATTCAGGAGCGATGGACCCAAATATGATTTTGGGGAGGATAAATTCAACCTTCTCTTCTATGGTAGTTTAGATAGAGAGCAAAATATTGAGGGGCTGAAATACATTATCACTTCGCTGATACCTGCACTGAAGCAATCAGGGGTAATGACTGGTGTTCGGGTGAATATTTTTGGGTCAGGGATCCCTCCGGAGGAACTTATGCTAGAAAGTAATTCGGATATTAATTACTTGGGACAGGTAGAAAACCCTGGGGAGTATGTTCGAGGTGCAGACCTAGTTCTTGTCCCGCTAAAAAATCCAGGTGGTATGAAAATCCGGTTGCTCGAATCCATGGCGTGTGGAAAAACTATTGTAGCGACGCCTGAAGCGAAAGCAGGACTGCCAGATGGCTTAGCCAAATATGTGCATACCGCTACCTCAACGGCTGAATTTATTGAAACTATCAACAAAATACGGACAGGAGAATGCGCTAATATGGTCGATGGCGACGTAATTCAAAAGTACTTTTCGGGGAGCTCGATAACAGATGTTGTCGATAATTTTAGGAAGTGACCGACCTGCTATGCGTATGATGTCGTCTTCTATCCATCTAAAGAAGAGCATCGAGCATGCATCTATGAGTTGTTCAGAGCCTCAGGAACCCACGCAGAGCAGACCAGCAGAAGCAATGACAGGTATTGAAAAAATTCTGATGAAAGAAAAGCCAGAGGTCGCCCTTATTCAGGGAGATACAAATACGGTTCCTGTAGGTGCCCTTGTAGCCTCGAGGCTCCACATCAAAATCAGTCGTATAGAAGCAGACCTCAGGAGTTTCGACCGTCAGATGCCAGAAGAGATCAACCGGTTTGTCACCGATCACATTTCAGATCGTCTCTCCGCCCCGACTGAAACTGCATGGCAAAACCTAATCAAAGGAGGGATTCGGGAAGAGGGAATTTTCATCACCGGGAACACTATTGTGGATGCGGTCCTGCAAAATCTTGTGATGGTCCGAAAGAAAGTAAGCATTCTTCAGAAAATGTGCCTCGCCTCACAGGAGTACTTCCTTGCCACAGCTCACAGGGCTGAGAATGTCGACATTAAGGAGCGATTTAAGGGAGTCTTAGAGGGCCCCTTTATCATCTGCAATGAGTTTTCCCTTCCAGTTATATTTGCCATGCACCCTCAGACAGTGAGGGTTCTTCAGACCTTCAACCTATCAGTCGATAAGATCCAGAACATAAAGCGCCTTGAACATCTTGAGTTCCCTCAGTTTAAGTCAAATGCAAGGCTCGTTCTTACTGACTTTTGCGGGCTTCAGGAGGAGGCATGTATTCTTGGTGTTCCATGTGTGACTCTCCGGGACAACACTGAGCGGCCAGAAACCCTAGAGGTAGGGGCAAATGTACTGGCAGGGACAAATCCAGGTGAAATGGTTAGTTGCGTCAAAAAATCCTTGGACTCCAGTCTTAATTGGAGAAACCCCTTTGGGGGATGGTTGTGCCGAGCAGAGGATTGGTAGAACTTAAAATTGTAGATGAAATATGAAAAACATAATTATGTTAAGATCCCACTATCCGGATACAAGGTTGGAGAAAGAGGCCATAGCTCTCGTAAAATCTGGATATAACATAACATTGCTTGTTTGGGATAGGGGGAGAACCAGCGAAATTCAAGGGTCCTGCCTGTATCAGGTAAAGAGATTTAAATTAACGGTTTCACCAGATAGCCTCAAGGTCTGTTTTTATTTGCCCTTCTGGTGGCTTTACATAGTGTTTCAATTGCTGATTGAAAAATGGGATGCCATACATGCCGCCGACTTTGATACTTTTGCCCCTGCGCTTATTGCAGCGAAGGTCGCAAAAAAGCCCATTATATATGATATCTTTGATTTCTACGCGGATATGATCAGATTCCCTATATTTCCAAAAATTTCTAGGGCTTTCTTTGCGAGAATTGATCGTTTCCTTACGAAGTTTGCAGATGTCGTTATCCTACCCGACGAGTCGCGAAGAGAGCAGATTGGTTTTTCTGAAAATGAAAACGTCGTAACTGTCGTTAATGCGCCACCAGATATTTTCTCCAATAATAGCGTAGTTCTGGATTCTATGTCAGAAACCTTCACCATTTCTTATGGCGGGAGTATCAGTGATGATCGAGGCACAGATGCTATTTGCAAGGCGGTCAGGACTCTCTCTGATGTTAGATTAGTGGTCATGGGGCCGTGCCCTGAGACATACGGCGCCCATTTAAAGAGCATTTGCCATGATGCACAAAATATTGAATTATGTTTAAAGTGGACTCTACATGAAGAAATACTAAAGCAAGCAGTGGCTGCTGACATGCTGTTCGCCTTTTACGACCCAGATGTCCCTAATAATAAATATGCCAGCCCCAATAAGCTGTTTGAGGCTATGATGTGTAGCAAACCGATTTTGGTCAATGATGGCACTAGCACAGCCAAAATTGTGAGGGAGGAAGACTGTGGCCTTGTTGTGCCGTATGGGGACATTGACGCCATCAAGCATGCAATTCTTACGCTCAAAAATGATCCGGCCTTCTGCAAGTGCCTTGGGGAGAATGGCCGGAGGGCCTATGAAACAAAGTACAGCTGGGAAATTATGGAGGACCGGTTGCTGGAACTCTACGAGAAATTGAATCCTGAGCAGAGGCAGGTGCGGCAGCCTATTCGTCACCTTGCACAGCCCGACACCGGTTGTAGGGAGGACACCTCAAAATGAGCTAGGAGATCGAGGAGTTGATGTCTTTGTTGGGCCATTTCCACGGGGGTGCGGGAGGAGATCTTCCCCCTCCCATCAGAGCGTCCCGAGACGAGAGTTGGGAGAAAAGAAGAATGTTTAGTAAAGATTTGATAATATGGATCAAGATGTCTGGTACAGATTCTGAGCACAAACGGTATTGTTCCTCTGTATCCTGGCGGTAGACTACCTGTGATCGCGATTATCCTCGGCATCCGCCCAGAAATCATCAAAATGTCTCCGATCTTCCGGGCTTGTGAAACCCTGGGAGAGAGCTACTGCACACTCCACAGCGGCCAGCACTACTCCTACGAGATGGACCGGGCATTCTTCGAGGACCTCGAACTCCCTCAACCAGAGCACAACCTCGATGTCAGTTCAGGTGCCCATGCCAAGCAGACGGGGGAGATTATGACGGGTATCGAGAGGGTCCTGGACAAGCCCATGGTCGTACCCGTCCGGGGGATAGGAACACGGTGCTTGCGGGTGCCCTCGCCGGATCGAAACTGCATATTAAGGCCAGTCATGGGGAGGCAGCTCTCCAGAACTTTGACCGGCGAATTTCGGAAGAGAACAACCGGTTTGTTGCGGATCACATCTCAGAGGCCCTCTTCCCACTGACTGAAACAGTCGTGTTTACCGACTCCGGGGATCTGTAGGAAGAGTCCTGCATCCTCGGCGTGCCTTATGTCATCCAGTGGGAAGACACGGAATGACTGGAGACGGTCGAGGTCGGGGTGAACATCCTTGCCGGGGCTGATCCGGGTGTAATGTCAAACCGTGCCAAGGAGATGCTAGCACAGGGAAGGTCATGGAAAATCTCTTTAGGGATGGAAGAGCAGGGGAGCATATTACTCAAGAGGTTTTGAGATGCTCTCTGTAGGTATTCTCAGGATCGGATGCTACGAACCTCAGGTGCAATCTCTCGCTTCCGTAACATATCCTCTATTCAGAAACCTGGGGTGTGAGACATGTGAAAGGCGCCATGCCTCGCTCTAACCTGGATAGCATTTGCTGTGTATGTTTAGTGGAGTTCCTCTAAAATGGAAGAAATTGATTTGTGTGGCGTTTCGGTGGTTTCTTTCTTCGCTGGCACAGCCTTTAGTGTTCCGATATCCAACCTGTCCGATATATTATCGGCCACCAGTGAAACATATGTGATTGTCGGTGCATATGAGCACATTCACTTTCAAAAGTCGAACGATTTGGTGCATATATACACCGTTCCTTATCAATCCGGGGCATCAATAATTCGGCAAGCATTTAGATATAGTATGTTGCAGCTAAAGATTATCATCAGATTATTTTCATTAAGGAAAAAATTTTGGAGTGTTGTTTTCTTCATGGAATCCCCTCCCCTACTCCCCATAACCGCTGCGAAGATATTCAATAATAACGTGTACTGGTTATTACCATCTAAAATTTCACTTTTGTCCGAGGATATACCATCCAAACTAACTACGATTCTCTCGGAAATCTGTTACAACTTGTGCAACGGTATCATCCTATATTCTCCAAGCCTGGTCCCGTATTGGAACCTCGAACCCTACCGTCACAAAATCCTTATCGCCCACGAACATTTCCTCGATTTCAAGATCTTCACCGTCACCACTCCCCTGCCTGACCGCCCTCTTCTCATTGGCTACATCGGCCGGTTAAGCGAGGAGAAAGGCGTCCAGCACTTCGCCCAGGCTCTCCCTGCCATCCTCGGTTACCGGCAGGGCCTCCGGGTGCTCATTGGTGGGGATGGGCAGTTGAAAGAGACGATCGCGATCTCCCTGCAGGAAGAGGGACTCACCCCTCGCGTCGACCTCCCGGGCTGGATTTCTCACGACGACCTTCCCAACTACCTGAACCAGCTCCGCCTCCTCATCCTCCCCTCCTACACCGAAGGGCTCCCGAACATCATGCTCGAGGCGATGGCCTGCGGGACCCCGGTACTCGCGACGCCGGTCGGGGCGATACCGGACGTCATAATAGACGGCAAAACCGGATTTATTATGGAGAATAACACGTCGGAGTGCATCGCGAAGAATGTGATCCGGGTGCTGAACTCCCCAGACCTGGAGCAGATCGCGGAGGATGGAAGGCGGTTTGTGGAGGAGCATTTTACGTTTGAAAAAACCGCAGAGAACTGGAAGAGAATTCTTCAGAGGAACAGGTAACCTCACTTCTAACAAGAGTCCGTGAGATTTATATACTATTTGAGAAATTCAACATTGCGGTTTGGTAAAAATCGGATCAAAGGGTTAGCGCAATGGAGGGGATGTGTGAAGCATGAAAATTAGACATTTTCTCTCTCTTGTGGCATATTATGGGGTTGCTATCCATCTGCCAGTCAGCTCTATAGGCTACTTTAGGATTGGGGACTATTGTAGTTATATAAGACGATACCTATGTAAAAATATATTCAAAAAATGCGGAAAAGGTTGTAATATAGAACATGGGGCAAAATTTGGTTTAGGCGATAAGATCATTATCGGCGATTACTCTGGTATGGGAATTAACAGTAGCATAGCAAATGGAACCATTATAGGAAAAGGGGTCTTGATGGGACCAAATGTTACGATACTCAGAGCAACACATGTATTTGATAGGACAGATATATCAATAATCGATCAAGGGTCTGTAGAGCATCCCCCTTTAGTGATATGTGATGACGTTTGGATTGGGCACAGTTGTCTGATCCTGCCAAAATGCCAAAAGATTGGCACCGGAGCGATTATAGGGGCAGGGTCTGTGGTTACCAAGGATGTTCCTGATTATACCATTGTAGGAGGCGCTCCTGCTAGAGTCATAAAAAAACGGAAGTGACCCAAAGTTTGTCCCAAAACCTTCAAGGTCTGATTGCACATGCCAGATGATTCAAGCTAAGAATTGAGGCTTAGTAGCGTTCGTATCGGCGATCAATCTTCTCGAACCCCAGACTCTGCATGATTTAGGGATTATGCTCTCCATCCTGACCTTTTTTCCTGTTTTCGTGCCGTACCCCGCAAGATCTTTATATTTCTAACCCCCTGATATTATGTCCTATGGAAAACTGGGCTCGTACCTGGCTGCTCGACCGGCGCTGGAAGAATGAGATGTGTCTTGAGAGCAAGGAGATCCAGAGGAAGCCCCTACCGTCTACTGGTCGATGAGTGTCTATGACATGGCCACCACATCGCCGAAGAAAGTGAGCGTGTATCTTGGCCGGCTCACGCAGGGAGCGGGGCTCATCCCCAAAGGGATGCAGGATGCACGTCTCCCCCGTCCTCCCCCGATCATCCAGGAATGTGGGAACGCTGCTCTCCCGACAACTGGACAGCGTTCCGGGACCTGCTCCCGCCCCTCTAGCGGCCCTCTAGGATGCCTTCCTAGGCTGCTGGCAGGAACTCATCGCCCTGACCACCACCTGGATCGCCGGGTACACGCCACTCTCCTGGGTCGGGGACATCTAGGAGAAACTTGACAACGTCCCCCGCGATCGCCCCAAACTGTGATCCCCCGCACACTCTCCAGGATTCTCACCGCAGTCAGCGGGGACCAGGGCATCCAGCAGATCGTGTTCCGGTACCTTGCCTCTCCTGACCCGCCGACTCATCTATGGCCTCTTGTTCGCCATCTCGTACTCCTAGGCCGCTGACATTGCTGAGTTCCGCCACAAAGCCGATGGTGTCTGGCTGCCGCAGGTCAACATTGCGCTCTTCAGCGCGATCGATACCGGGCTCCTGGTGATGCTCCGGGCCATGCCCGGTTCTATCCGGGATGCTGCCACCTTCGTTGGGTCACTACAGAAGGCTAGGATCCCGCTTGTCCTTTCTCGGCGCCACACCAGCACCCGGTACGAAACCCGAATCCCTCTCACCGACTACTTCTTCTACCACAAGCGGCTCATTCATGCCGGGAAAGGAGAGATGGGCGGGGTAACGCACTACCTTTACGAGGATATTGATCTGGTAGCGGATAAGGAGAAAAATGCTCTACCGGTTGCTGAGGAAGACCAGATCGACTGGGAGACGCTGAACCGGCGGCTGAAGCGCGCCGACCGGATCCTGATCGTCTCCTCGCTCACGGCGGAGTTCCGAGAGATCCATGACCTCTACAAGTCCCGGAACCTGGTTGAAGACCATTTTGCCGCACTCAAGGGCCTGATCCAGGTGGATAAACTCTATCTCTGGGGGCAACGATGGCCTTCGGCCACGTCTTTGTTGGTACCTCTGCCTCTCCCTCCGTTGCTGGATTCTGGACCGGATCCAGCAGGCGGGGCTGACCGCGCACCCATCACCCCAAGGGATTGCTCCTGGAATTCTCAAAGGTCTATGCAGCGGAGAGTGGTGAGGAGAGGTGGATCACCGTGGTGCCCAAACAGATACAGAAGATCCGGGAGAAACTCGAACTCGGCATATTCCCTAATGTGAGGATTTAGGGCTTGAACGCCTCAATCCGCTGAAGGAATATTTAATGGACTGCGCCTCCTGAACCCGCTCTAAATTCTTGTCCTCCCCTCCTACACCAAGGGGCTCCCGAACATCATGCTCGAGGATGGCCTGCGGAACCCCGGGTGCTCGCGAACCGGTCGGGGTGATACCCGACGTTATCGTGGACGGGATAGCAGCAGGGTTTATTATGGAGAACAACTTCTTGGAGTGCATTGTGGCATATGCCCGGGTGAGTACATTGAAGATAAAGTATTTCATCTCCGGTTATAACTCCGATAGTGGCGTAAATAAGAAGTCATTCAGCCAGGTATCGGAATTGAGCCGGTTAGGGCTGGACATCGAACTGATACTCGTCAGTGTTGAAGATGCTCATTACCCCTCCTACGACTTTTTAACAACCTACAGGGTAGATAATGTTCCAAAGGGTGATTTTTTTGGATGGCTCAAGTGTTCCCGCAAGATCAGCAAGGTATTCGGTGAAACAATAGAATCCCTGGGCCCTGATGATATATTATATACTAGATATTCGATTCCTTTTCCTCTATATTACCCGAGTAAATACCTCAAACGGTTTAGAACCTGCAAGATTGTGATAGAGCATCAGGCAAAAGAGATAGATGAATTTAAATTAAACGGTAAAAATCTCCCTTATTGGTCTGAATATATCTTTGGAAAGTTTTTCAGAGAACAATCTGACGCCATTGTCGGTGTCACCAACGAGATCACCCAGTATGAGATTGCCCGCGCCGGAGATCCTGAAAAGCCCCATCTTACAATAGGAAATGGCTTTGCGGTCCAATCAGTCCCCGTGAGGGAGGCCCCGCACTACACCGACAATGATCTCCATCTCCTCTGCGTCGCCAGTGTCAGCCGCTGGCACGGGCTCGATCGGCTGCTCCAGGGCCTCGCCACCTATAATGGAACACCAAAAGTCACACTCCACATTGCCGGAGATGGAGCAGAGTTACCCCATCTCCAGAAACTGGCTGGCGACCTCGGTATCAGCGATCGTGTGGTCTTTCGCGGCTTCACCACCGGTAAGGTTCTCGACGCCCTCTTTGACCAGTGCCATATTGCGGTGGGGAGCCTTGGGATCCACAGGATCGGTCTGAAGGAGGCATCGGTTCTCAAAGCCCGTGACTACTGTGCCAGGGGAATACCCTTCATCTACGGAATACCTGATCCAGACTTCCCCGCTGACTTCCCGTATATCTTCCACCTCCCCGCCGACGAGAGTCCCATCGACATCGAACAGATCCGGGCATTCGCGAAGATGGTCTGCGCCGATCCCGACCACCCACAGAAGATACGCCGCTACGCTGAGGAGCACCTTGACTGGTCGGTGAAGATGAAGAAACTCAAGGATTTCCTGGAGACGCTGGTCGGGGAGGGTGAAGATAACAACCCTCCGGAACCCGGCATGTCTCCTCTTGCCGGAAAAGGACTGAAGGTCCCCGTTGGCACTGCGCTGTCCGGTGCAGGCCAAGGTGTATCAGTGCATCACCTTCAAGGATGTCAAGAGAATGGGGACGCTGGACCCGGCGAAAAGATGCCTGAATGATTGTCGCCAGCAGGCTCCTTCTCGTTCATGGCAATCTCTCGGAGATCTAGTTCCTGAGATCTATAAAAACCTGAACTCCCGCTCTATTTAGTCACAGGATTTGCATACCCTCTCGCCTACGCGTTCATTTCCTCATGTTGTCCCCGGTAACGAGCCCGAATCGAAAGTACTTTATACGATAATGTGCCCATATATTATGGGCACATTATGAAGCCGATCCGACGGATCAAAAAGGTTGATGGAAGGGAATACTGGTACGAAGAAACGCCGTACTACGACCCGGTGTCAAAGCAGACGCGCTACAAAAATTCCAAAT
>Ga0208462_1001057_pt1 | contig 20913 bp, 16 predicted proteins | sample AD_SCU001_MetaG_FD_184452 | JGI IMG/M metagenome (GOLD analysis project Ga0208462, IMG submission 184452) | Active sludge microbial communities of municipal wastewater-treating anaerobic digesters from China - AD_SCU001_MetaG (SPAdes) (version 2) | ecosystem: Engineered > Bioreactor > Anaerobic...
ACAGGGAAATGCGGTATGTCTTGGTAATGAAGGCTCTCGGTGATCTGAATCTCTTCTACAAAATCTCCCAGTCCGGTTCCCAGCACAATGCCGGCCTCAGGCCGGATGCTGGTCTTCTGTTGTATGAAAGCTACCGCTTCTTGAATCTCTTTCCACATAATTCAACACTAGTTTATCGAAGCGCTCGGCATCACCGTTATGAAAAGCCACCCTGATAGGGACATAGGCCACCGGCACATCGTCGAGCAAAGATAAGAGATTTGCATGGCGCAGCCGCATGGCATCCTTCTCCGTCGTATAGATGATCTTGCTCCGGCTGTAATGATCCTGAAACTGCTGACGGATCACCATGATGTCCTTTTCAGAATACGGATGATGATCGGGAAACTGCCAGGTGATGACTTCGTCACATAGCCGGTCTAGATGGTCTTTCAAAGGATAGGGATTGGCAATCCCGGCCAGGAGGAAAATGTGGGTATGCCGGTTCTGACTGCCTTGCCTGGCCGGAGGTGTCAGGGGCACAGGCTTATCATAATCTATGTAGGAGAATAGAACTTCCTGCCCGGGTTTCGGACGTATTTCATCCAGAATATGGCGGCGTGTTATGGGAGAAAATATTTTAGGTGTCTTGGTGATGATGATTACATCTGCCCGGCCGGCGCCAGATGCAGGTTCACGCAAGTTCCCCGCCGGTAACAGGTAATCATGCAGATAAAGGTTGTGATAGTCGGATAGCAGGATGGACAATCCCGGCCTGACTCGCCGGTGCTGGAACCCATCATCCATAATAATAACGTCCAGCAAAGGGTAATCATGCATCAGCCGGCGAATCCCCCTTACACGCTGTTCGTCAACAGCAACAATAATGTTATCAAATTTATGACTGTATTGAAGAGGCTCGTCGCCAATGCTGTAATAATCCGATCCGGCATGGGCCACCAGAAATCCCCTTGTTTTTCTTCCGTATCCCCGGCTGAGCGTGGCAATACTGCACCGTGACTGTAACAGGCGGATGAGGTATTCGACATGCGGTGTCTTGCCGGTACCCCCCACGCTCAGATTGCCAATGCAGATGACAGGCATGGGAAAACGATGCGACGGTATTATCCGGATATGAAACAACCCGTTCCTGATCCTGATTACCAGCCCGTATATCAAGGCAAATGGAAATAACAGTATTCCCCGGATATCCACCGTCTTAGTTAAATGTTAAATCTACATCCCATGGATGAACCTGAAGTTAAGCCAGGGTTATTAAATTGCTAATATGCAGACCCTGACTGCTTTCAAATCGTACTATACGCAAGACAGATATAAATGGTTGCACTATTTACCGGAATACATCGGTTTACACTATATTCACTCACTTAAGCAGCGTGTTTGTTTATTTGGTAAGGTTGGTTGTAGTGATTTGATTATTAATAATATATGATTTATGACCATAGGACAGATTACTGATTTCCTCGACGCCAGAGCACCACTGGCTCTTCAGGAATCGTTTGATAATGCCGGCTTGTTGGTTGGCAATAAGGATCATGAGGCTGGTGCTGCCCTGATATGCCTGGATGTTACGCATGGGGTTCTCGATGAAGCCATTGAAAAGGGATGCCGGCTGATCATATCGCATCATCCGCTGATCTTCAAGCCACTAAAAAGTATTACCGGGAAGACAGAAACGGAACAGATTATTATGCGTGCCATCCGGCATGATCTGGCCATTTATGCCATTCATACCAACCTGGATAACCTTCACCATGGAGTTAGTATGGCGTTGGCGGATGCGCTGGGCTTGAAGGGTATGCGCGTATTGCGTCCCCTGCAGGGTAACCTCCGGAAGCTCGTTACTTTTTGCCCGTTATCCCATGCTGCTGCTGTCAGAGATGCCATGTTCAATGCCGGTGCCGGTAATATTGGTCAATATGATAGCTGCAGCTTTAACCTGGAAGGTAAAGGAACATTTCGCGCCCTCGAAGGAAGTAACCCATATGTTGGCCTTGTCGGGGATGTCCATGAAGAGGCAGAGACTCGGATCGAGGTTGTCTTTCCGAATTGGAAGCAGACGCGGATTATTAATGCTATGATGCAGGCCCACCCATATGAGGAGGTCGCTTATGATGTCTATCCTCTCCTGAATGAGGACCCTTACCTTGGCAGTGGCATGATCGGCGAACTGGAAGATCCTACTGAGCCTGAAGCGTTCCTGCTACATGTCAAATCGACATTGGGAATCCCTGTTCTACGGCATAGTCTAATAGGTCCCAGTAAGTTGAAAAAGATCGCATTGTGTGGCGGATCCGGGGCATTCCTGATTCCGGATGCACGAAGGCAAGGTGCTGATATTTTTCTCAGTGGCGACTTCAAGTACCACGACTTTCAGGCCTTGGGCGGGATGTTGCTGGCAGATATCGGACATTTTGAAAGTGAACAGTTTGCTTTACCCTTGCTGAAGGGCTGGCTTTCAAATAATTTTCCTAATTTTGCGGCTCATATTACCAGTACGAATAGTAATCCTGTATATTATTTATAATCAACGATAACCATGGCAAAATCGACAGACAAGTCCAAGCCAGCCCCTGAAGAGATCATGGAACAACCGGCTGTTACCGAGGTGAAAATCCAAAGTAGCCGTGCTGCCAGGCGAAAAGAAGAGAGCATTCAGCAGGAAGAGGAAAAGATCCAGATTTCCATTGAGAAGAAGCTCATCTCTCTTTACAGTCTGCAGCAAATTGATAGCCAGATCGACAAGATCCGCATCGTACGTGGTGAGCTGCCCCTTGAAGTAGAGGACCTGGAAGATGAGATTGCCGGATTGCAAACCAGGGTGAATAACTTCCTCCAGGAAATGGAAAGCCTGGAGAAGAGTATCACGGAGAAGAAGCTTGCTATCAAGGACAGCCAGGCGCTCATCAAGAAATATGAGGAGCAGCAGATGAATGTCCGCAATAATCGTGAGTATGATTCCCTGACCAAGGAAGTCGAGTATCAGGGACTTGAAATACAGTTGGCTGAAAAGCGTATCCGTGAATTCCAGTCACAGCTGGATGCACATAAAGCATTGGTAGATCAGGCCCAGGTTGAATTGCAGGACCGGCAGCATGACCTGGAAACCAAGAAAGCTGAATTGGAAGATATCGTTGAAGAAACCCAGAAGGAAGAGCAGGATCTGGTACATCGTTCCGAAGAATACCAGGGTTTCATTGAAGACAGGCTTATTCTGGCTTATCAGCGCATACGTAAAAATGCGAGAAACGGACTTGCCGTTGTGCATGTAGAACGCGACGCCTGCGGTGGTTGCTTCAATAAGATCCCACCACAACACCAACTTGAGATCAGAATGCACAAGAAGATCATTGTCTGTGAATACTGTGGACGTATTCTGGTGGATGATGCCATCGCTAAGGCGGTCCAGGGAATATAGTCATCCACTGATTTCTGCCAGATTTCCCATCCTATAGAAATGCTTCATCCGGTTCTTCCTGTATAGGATCGACCGGATGAAAAAAATGGCAGTCCATTGAACTGCCAGGGGAGGTTATAGGGACGCCTGCTTTTTAGCAAGCGGGAAGGGGCTGCATCAGTAGCGGAATCCGAGCGTGACCAGGAAGCTGTTTTGCTGCAGGTCATTGACTGCCGGACTGACCAGCACCGGATCGTAGAGGTAATAATCTTCGGAGCCTTTGGTCATGACATAGGCAAAATCAAGGAAGTAGTTCTTTTCCCTGTATCCCAGTCCGAAACTCAGTAGGTTCCGGCTACCGTCATTGATCTTGCTCTCGAAAGGATTGCCATAGATGGCGTATCCGCCCCGGAAGCTGAACGCATCTACGCGCCATTCAGTCCCAAGCCTGATGTTATGTGCCTGCACATAAGAGTTACGGATGGCATCATTTTCATCAAAATACTTGTATGACTTGGAACGAAGCCGGGCATCCGAGTAATCGAGAAACTCATAATCAGCACTCACCAGACCGTATTCACCAATGACAAAAGCGAGACTGCCGATGAAACGCATGGGTGTCTCCAGCTTATAGTCAAACTCTCCGTTGGGGGAGGATGCAGTGTAGTAATCCCCATTGTCAAACTCAGAGGAGATGGAAGTACTGTAGGTCTCATTGATCTGGAAGAAAGTTGGCGTATGAAGGGCTGTTCCAAGTCTCAGCCAGTCTGTCGGTCTGAAGATCATACCCAGTTTGAAATTGAATCCTGAGCCGCGTGCCAGGTATTCATCGTTCAGGGTGAACTCCTTGAAATCAGAGATGGCACCCTGGCTGTCAGATTCACGGTAGGTCGATGTTTCATAATACCTCAGGAAAGGAAATCCGAGGGATGCTCCCAGGTAAAACCTGTCTTTGTAATTGGCGCCCATGGAGAGCACAAACTCATTAAGGGAGCCATCGGTCGTGATGGATTTCCGCTGAAGGACATTACCTGCCGGCACGGCGCCAAAATAGCTGGTATTGCTTCCAAGGGTGTCCAGCAGCCAGGTATCAAAGGCGAGGCGGGTGTCAAATTCATTCAGTTCAGAAGGGGCAATGCCGTTGGCATAGTTCACATAGGCGTCGAGAAGTGAACTATTGGGATTGAAACCTTCGATGAGCATGCGGTTATTGTAGTTGTTCAGTCGGTTAAGGCCGACGCCAAACTGGATATTGCGCCAGCCCGATTCCCTGAGGGCTTTACCTGCGGGCATGACCATGACAAGGCCCGTGTTGCCAAGATTGAAATTATACTTCAGGTCTTCCCCTGTTTTTGTCTGGTAGTTGGAAGTAGTCTTTCCAAGGTAAAGAGAAGGGGTGAAACTGAATTCTGATTGCTTGTACACACCAAGTCCGGCCGGATTGGTGCTCAGTGTGGAGAAATCAGCACCCAACGCGCCGAAAGCGCCGGCCAGGCTGTTGAATCGGGCTGTCCCACCGGGAATCAGCTGTGAATAGCGCAATGCATCTACTTCATTCTGCGCATTAAGGCTCAAACTGGCTGCCAGGGCAGCCGTGATTATCAGGATCTTTTTCATGGCTTTCTCAGTTCTTTCTAATCATCAATATTTCGTTATTCCTTATCGGCCACCCCTGCTGCCTGAACGGCTTGATCCGGATGAGCTGCCCGAGCTTCTGCTACCTGATGAACTGCTGCTCGATGAGCGTGAGGGAGTGCTCACACTACCCGACGAGCTGGAGGAGCGTGAGGGAGCGCTGAAGGTGTTCCCCGAAGAGGAGTTGGACGAGGGCCTCGAAGGGGTGTTATATTGTGCCGGCGGTGAGCTGGAGCGGCTGGGCTGAGACCATGTTCCGCTGCTGCTTCTGGGTGTTGTGGCCGGACGGCTTTCCTGCCGTGCGGGCGGGGAATATGTTCTGCTGCTCTGACGGCTGGGTGTGGTCACTTCGCGGGTGGCAGGGCGGCTGGGTGTGCTGTATTCCCTGCTTTGCTGCGTGGGCCTTTCAGCCGGGCGTGCAAAGCTGCTGGGATCTTTGGCCCTGGGGCTGGTATATTCCTGGCTCGACTGCGGCCTTGTGTTTCCGGGAGCTGTATATTCTCTTGGTTTCTGATACCGCTGATTCACGGTTGGATCAGGGCGCTGATAGGTCTCACGGGTAGCATTATCGGGAGAATATCTTTGGTAATCATACCTGCCAGTGTTGCTATACCTGCTGGCCGGGCTTCCTGTTTCGGCTTCCCGTGATCCGGGCTGCACTTCTGACTGGGCACCCGGTTCCGGCTGGCGGCCACCGGGGCGTCCCAGCTCTTGCTGGCTTGATTCCGGGCGTACCTGGGTAGGCTGACTGGTTTCAGGCCTTGCCTGCACCGGCTGGCGGCTTTCGGGGCGTACCTGCACGGGTTGGCTTGATTCCGGGCGCACCTGGGTAGGCTGACTGGTTTCAGGCCTTGCCTGCACCGGCTGGCGGCTTTCGGGGCGTACCTGGGTAGGCTGACTGGTCTCAGGTCTGGCCTCAACCTGCTGGCGGCTGTCGGGACGTGTCTCGGTTGACGGGATGACACGCGTGGCCGGCTCACTGGTGCCGCTGCGGTCGATCACCCTGCGCTGCAGCGCATCGCTGCCTTCTGCTGTGCTGCCGGGTGCGGCTGTCTCATTACGGTTGGCAGGGCCGAAGGAGGATCCGGCAGACCGCCTTTCTATTTCCGCTGCACTCGCCAGGCGGTTGGCACGACCTGTGGTAACACCCTGACTGGCCATGGCAGATTCGAAACGTTCACCCAGCGTGCGCGGTTCACGGCCGGACCTGGACGTCCCTGAAGTACTTGAGCGGGGGGTACGAGGACCGTAATAGGCGTTGTAGTCGTAGCTGTTGTAATAGTAGGAGTAATATCCTCCGTAGTGACCATCATAGAATCCATCCCAATACCCATGCCAGTAACCCATGGAGTAGGACGGCCATCCCCAACCTCCGTAACTGTAGTAAGGAGAGTACCAGCGGGAATATGGCCAACCCCATCCCCATCCGATGTTGAAGAACCCATAGTTCCAACCCATGTAGAAACTGGGCCTGTAATAGTAGTAGGAGGGGTACCAGAAATTGTAGCCCAGGTAGATGCTGGTTCCGTAATACCAGGGATCGTAGTTATACCAGTAGTAGTTGGTATAATAATCATGGTAGTAGTCGTTGTAGGTTGGATGACCAAACCGTCTCAGCCTGGAGGCATAGGCATAGTCGTAGTAGTCGTTAAACTGATAGTCATTCCCGTAATAATAATTGGTGATGTATACGTCTCCTTCCGGAGTTGTATAGGTCTGCGTCTGCGGATCCGGACTTGCGTAGGATTCCTGGACATATCCCTGGTCAGTATATCCCTGATCATATCCCTGGCTGGGGTTGACAGGTTGTGCTGCTTCGGCATAATCAGGCGCAGCTACCTTTTCCTGCGCAGCCGGTTTTACAGCGACCGGGGTTTCATTGGAGCGGGATGAGTAGATCTCATCATAGCCTCCTCCGGTAGAATACGTGGTGGAGCATGAGGCCAGCAGTACTGCCAGGCCTGTCATCATCCATGTTGTGAACTTTTTCATTGCTGTGTCCTCCTTGGATCTATATCGTGAATATGGTAACATCTGTTTACGTATTTTTGTCGCTCATTCAATGTACACACACTATTAAAATACCAAGTTTCATACCAAAGACGCAAAATGGCGAAAAATTTTTCATCCCGGGACGAAGATTATTCTAAATGGTATAACGATCTGGTTTACAGGGCTGGATTGGCCGAGAATTCGGCTGTGAGGGGTTGTATGGTGATCAAACCTTATGGCTTTGCCATCTGGGAAAGGATGCAACGTGCCCTGGATGATATGTTCAAAGTCACTGGTCATCAGAATGCCTACTTCCCTCTCTTTATACCCAAATCGTTTTTTAGCCGTGAAGCTGCGCATGTTGAAGGCTTCGCCAAAGAGTGTGCCGTAGTGACACATTACAGGTTAAAAAATGCACCGGATGGCGGAGTCATGGTTGATCCGGAAGCCAAACTGGAGGAGGAGCTCATCGTACGCCCCACTTCTGAAACGATCATCTGGGATACCTACCGTACCTGGATTCAGTCATACCGAGATTTACCGGTGCTGGTCAACCAATGGGCCAATGTAGTTCGCTGGGAGATGAGGACCAGGTTGTTCCTCAGAACGACAGAGTTCCTCTGGCAGGAAGGGCATACAGCCCATGCCACACGACAGGAAGCAGTGGAGGAAACGGAACGTATGCTGGATGTCTATGCCTCCTTCGCTGAAGAATGGATGGCTTTGCCGGTGCTCAAGGGTATCAAATCCCCAAACGAGCGTTTTGCAGGTGCTGAAGAAACGTATTGCATTGAGGCCCTTATGCAGGATGGAAAAGCCCTGCAGGCCGGGACCTCACATTTCCTGGGCCAGAACTTTGCCAAGGCTTTTGAAGTCCGGTTCCTGAACAAGGAGAACCAACTGGAGTATGTCTGGGCAACTTCCTGGGGTGTGTCTACACGTTTGATGGGCGCATTGGTGATGGCACACAGCGATGACAACGGATTGGTCATTCCGCCCAGACTGGCCCCACTCCAGGTGGTGATCGTGCCCATCTACAAACAGGCAGAGCAATTATCCGCAATCAATGAGGTGGCCTATAAATTGCTGGATGAGTTGAAGGCTAAGGGAATCCGCGCGAAATATGACAATGACGACAACCAGAAGCCGGGTTGGAAATTCAATGAATATGAATTTAAAGGGGTCCCGGTTCGTCTGGCCATTGGCCCACGTGACCTGGAAGCCGGTACGATAGAAGTGGCCCGCCGTGATACACTGGAGAAGGACAGCCTGCAACGTACAGATCTCGCCAATAAAGTGGCGCACCTGCTGGAACAAATCCAGGATAACCTCTATCAGAAAGCCCTGCGCTTCAGAGACGAGAATACGCATTACGCCGATACCTGGGAAGAATTCAACCAGATATTGGATGAGAAAGGCGGATTTGTATACGCGCACTGGGATGGTACAGCGGAAACAGAACAACAGATCAAGGAAGAAACCAAGGCCACCATCCGTCTCATTCCCATCGATGGCAAACAGGAACAGGGCAAATGTATCCTCACCGGTAAGCCGTCTACACAGCGTGTGGTCTTTGCCAGAGCTTATTGAGGTTCAGGATATCAGGCTTTCACTGAATCCCACGAGGTAAACCTTGCGTGTGCTTCGTGTAATGGCGGTATATAGCCACCGCAGGTACGATATATCAATTTGATCCTCTGTGAGGTAGCCCTGGTCGATGAACACAACCGGCCATTGCCCGCCCTGGGTCTTGTGACAGGTCATGGCATAGGCATATTTCACCTGTAAGGCATTATAGTACGGGTCCATCCTGAGCATCGACAGACGTTTACGTTTTGAAGGAATATGGCGGTAATCCTCTATCACCTTCTCATAAAGAGACTGCTGTTCAGCAGAGCTCAGAGCTGGGTGTGTCGAGTGCAGGGTGTCGGTCAGTACCTTGACTTCCACAGGTGGCTGGTCGGGATAATCCACGAGGCTACAGCTCAGATCTGCAAAGTGAAATCCATAGCGCTCCTCCCTGCCTGATATCCGCGTCACCTCCATGATATCTCCATTGGCGATGAATCCTGCCTGGCTTGTCGGTTCCAGCCAGAAATAGTTGTTACGTACAACCATCAGGACATCGCCGGCAGAAAGCTCTTCTTCCCGGAAGAGGATGCGTTGCCGGATCTGCTGATTGTAAAGGTTGGCGCGTTTGTTGGATCGCGTGATGACCACACTCTCGCCGCTGTTCTGATACATACCACTTCCGCTCAAGGCTTCCTGTAATTCATAACCTGTCAGTATCTCGATATCGGTCGAGTTCGAAGTCCGGATAAGCGGAAACGTGACAGAGTGGTTTTTGATCTTGTCGCGCAGTGCCGTGGCATTGGTGAGTATCCCTGATCCTTCAGCCTGTCTCACAACCTCTGTCATCTCGTCTTCGTAGAGCTTAAGAGGATAGCTGGAGCGGAGCAAAGCAGCATGTAAAGCCGGGCTTTGGTCCATGCCCACCGGAGGAAGCTGGGCCGTATCTCCGATCAGGATCATTCTGCAGCTATCTCCCTCATATACGAAATGATACAGGTCATCCAGGACGTTTTGCAGGCTGAACAGGTTCCCATCAGGGGCTGTGCTATCCTGTATCATACTGGCTTCGTCCACAATGAACAGGGTACGTCTGAACCGGTTTGGGGCAGGCACAAGCCGGAGATGACCTTCCTTCGACTGCCGCAGCTGGTAGATCGTTTTATGTATGGTAAATGCTTGTTTGCCGGTATAGGACGAGAGCACTTTTGCTGCCCTTCCGGTGGGGGCCAGCAATACTGTCCGGATGTTGAAGGATGTCAGTGTGTCAACCAATGAACTGACAAGCGTGGTTTTGCCGGTCCCGGCATAACCCCGGAGTAGGAAAAGCGATGCAGGTTCAGGATCGGTGAGAAAATCGCTCAATTGAGAGATTACCCGCGATTGACTTTGCGTTGGATCATACTTCAGATGGTGAAGCAACAGGGCCTGTACCTTTTCTTTGAGCATAATGGAAGGCCTTAGAAAGGATGACCAATTCCGAACTGGAGCATAATGTCTCCAGGCTGAAACTTCTCAATGCGAATCCATCGTTCACCTGAGGGAAGGTCCGGATGCCTGAGAGGCAGGGCTGCATCAAGTCTCAGGATGACAAAGCCAAAGTCAAGCCTTATCCCCAGGCCGCCATCCACTGCCAGTTGCGATGCAAAGCGGGTAAACAGGAAATGGCCATCAGGAAAAGCATCATTGGGTCTCAGGAGCCAGACATTACCGGCATCCAAAAACAGTGCGGCTTTCAGGTAGCGATATACCGGGAATCTATACTCCATATTGGCTTCCAGCAGCAGGTCTCCAATCTTGTCATAGCGTGTTCCGGCCAGGTCGACAAATCCTCCAGGTCCCAGTGACCGCACTTCCCATCCCCTCAGTCCGTTTGATCCTCCTGAGAAGAAAGCCTGTTCAAAGGGTAATACATCAGAATTACCATACGGAAGTCCCAGTCCGGCCACGAAGCGGTAGACCAGGTTATGTTGGGGGTTGAGAACCTGGTAGTAGCGTAGATCAACATCAGTGCGCAGATATTGCGCATAGCGGATCCCCAGCAGGCGGCGGTATCCCTCACCATTGCCTTCCGAATCTACCAGGTCCTCTACGAAACTCAGCATGTTACCCGAAGCGGAAAAATTGCCACGGAAATACATGAAATCCATGCCTTTACGGATCTGTTGGTTGTTGAAGATAAAGCTGTATTTGAGTGCTGTAATGAGGTGATCGCTGTATTGTGCTTCATATAATGGGCCATAAATCCCTGGATTAAAGCTGCTGTCGGCCAGCACACGGATGGCATTGATATCTGCCGGGTAGAGGATGTGCCGTCTTACTTCGCTTTCCTTCCATTCATAACCAAATGAAACATTGGTAATCAGGCGTCTGTATTGTGGTCTCTGACGGAGATTGATACCAAGGTCCACCCGTGTGGAGGGCTCAAATACCTTAGGTAATTGCCGGGAGCTCACTGGCGCGAGGAAGCGGGGCACTCTGAAGCCCAGCTCCGCTCCTGTTTCATAGGTGTTGAAAACCAGGAAGTCACCTTTCTCTCCTCCCGGTGTTTGCTGCATCTCAAGGGCTCCCTTGAGGCGCAGGTCCAGTACTTCGGCCCTTCTGAAGAGGTTGCGGTTCATGTAGACGAGGCTACCGGCAATACCGAGGTCACCGGCCGAATTGGTTCCTTCTGTTTCAATGTTGTAGGATTGCACGGGTGCCCGGGTCATCCGGATCTCTGCATCCAACTCCCTTTCTGTTGCCCCAGGTAAGCCTGCTACTTCCCGGAACTGGATGTTGACGAAACGATATACAGGCAGATCCGAAAGCCTTCTGAAAGTTCGTTGTACAGAAGATAATTTATAATACATACCAGGTTCAATGTAGATGCCCTGGATTAATGCATCCGGATGGATCCGTGGCTTGGTGTCATGAATGAAATAGAACAACCCGGCCGGCTTATCAAAAGACCATCTTTTTTCTGCAATGATTACGGTATCCGGATCACGATCTCCCTGAACCAGTGGGTTATAATCCGGGTAAATATACACCCTGCGGATCCTGTGACGGGGATGATCCAATGTGGCGCCGCCTGTGTCTGATGTGAGCGGTGGCGAGATATGCATGGTCAGATCCATGCGGTTTCCACCAAGGGTGGAGTCGATATAAAATGAAATATATTCCTTGATGAAACTGTAATAGCCATGTTCCTTAAGCTCCCTGACGAACCGGTCACGTTCCTTGTCCAGGGCATCTACATCAAAGAAATCGCCAGGCTGAATAAGCCTGCCCGTGGCAAACCCTTGACTGAACCAGGACAAGGCGGGATCTGATATGCTGTCTCTGATATGGCTGATCTTATATGGCTCGTTCGTTTGAAGGTGGTAGCGCACCTTAGCGTTATGCCTGCCATACCTCACGTCATATGTCACTTTGTTCCCGAAAGACCCTTTGTTCTGAGCAAAAAGGTCCATCTGGCGCAGAGATGATGCGCTGAGGGTTGTGTCGAGGAGCACGGGCTCCCGCGCCATGCTTCGCTGCAGCCAGCGCTTAAATCCAGTTTCTTTTCCCTGGTTTGCTTTAAAATAGATGTAGTTTCCAAAACGGAAGATCCCAAGCAAACGCCGGTTCGGTTTCTGGCGGATCAGGCTGCTGAGATCGTCTTTGCTGATATGGGTTGCAGGACCTTCAATGATAACCGTATTCTTATCGAGTAAATACTGGCCCTCTTCCAGATGCCGGGTTGTGCTGCAGCTGCTGATTAGGATCAACAGGGCGAGCAGGCTAAGGATGAACAACGGCCGGATCTGCATGGTCTGGTCTCTTCTGACACAAATGTAAAATAAGCTACCCAACCCGCAATATGCCGGAGGTGCTTAATCCTTAATGTCCATATTCATGAAGTTAATTAAAAGTATGACAAGCCATGTACAGACTCTCAGGGACCTGCGCGATTTTCTTTACTTTTGAGGCATCAATCGCGACCGTAAACAGATATGGCCATCATTACACTGACATCTGACTGGGGCACCAAGGACCACTATGCCGGTGCTGTGAAAGGACGCTTGTTGCAAGGCTTAAAGGATGTTGTAATCGTGGATATCTCACATCAGATACCGGCGTTTGACATCCTGCAGGCTGCCTTCATCCTGAAGAACGCCTTCGCCGGCTTTCCTGGGGATAGTATCCACATCGTCGGGGTCAATACTGACGCTTCTATCAATACGCCACATGTAGCCATACGGTATCGTGGCCATTACTTCATTGGTGCCGACAATGGTGTTTTTAGTCTGATATTTGAAGAACCCCCCAGCCTGATCGTTGAGCTCGACATCATGCAGGATACAGACTTTTTTACTTTTTCTTCCCGCGATGTATTTGCAAAGGCAGCGATTCACCTCGCAGAAGGACGGGATATGGCCTCACTGGGCACCGTTCGCACTACCATCAACGAAAAACTCAGCTTTAAGCCGGTGTTCGAAGGTAATATCATCAAAGCCAAGGTGATTTACGTCGATTCCTACGAGAATGTCTTCGTCAATATCAATCAGGAACATTTCAGAAAAATGGTAGGCAAGCATGCCTTTCACATCGCTTTCAGAAGCTCCCGCTATAAGATCAGCCATATCTCAAAGTCCTACAGTGATGTTCCGGAAGGGGAGATGATCGCCCTATTCAGCTCGAGTGGTTATCTGGAGATCGCCATGAACAGGGGCAAAGCCAGCAGCTTGCTTGGACTTCGGATGGATGATCCGGTGCATATCGTGCTGGACTAATCTCTTGATAAGGACTTCCTTCGCTTATTTTGGTATTTTTGCATTCCATTAAACATACATCCGGTTGAGCATGTACACCCTGTTTCTGAAGGAACTGAACAGTTTTTTACATTCACTTATCGGCTATGTGGTGATTGTCGTTTTTCTGGCCCTGACCGGCCTGTTCCTATGGGTGTTTCCGGGCGACCTGAATATTCTGGACTACGGTTATGCCAATATCAACGGCCTCTTCATCCTGGCTCCCTGGATCTTTCTGTTCCTGATACCTGCCATCACCATGCGCAGTTTTGCGGAAGAAAAAAGAGCAGGGACCATCGAGATGCTGCTTACCAAGCCATTGACCGATGTGCAGATCATCATGGCTAAATATGCAGCCAGCCTGGCCCTGCTACTGTTTTCGTTGTTGCCAACCTTGGTCTTCTACTTTTCTGCCCACCAGCTTGGGCTGCCCAAAGGCAATATCGATACCGGTGGTATGTGGGGTAGCTATATCGGTCTGCTTTTCCTGGGCGGTGCATTCCTGTCTATTGGAATCTTCGCCAGTTCTATCACCGACAACCAGATCATCTCCTTTATACTGGCCGCCGTACTGTCTGTTTTCTTCTACACCGGATTCGAGCTTCTTTCATCTTTTGAGTGGCTTGGCCAGGCAGACCTGTTTATCAAGTCTATGGGTATCAGGCATCACTATGTTTCTATGAGTCGCGGTGTAATTGATAGCCGGGATGTCATCTACTACGTCAGCCTCATCCTGGTATTCCTCGCTTTAACAAGATTATCCCTGGAGAGTCGAAAATGGTAGGCAAGAAAGAAGATAATAAAGTGCCGCCGGTCAACGGGAAGGCACAAGCATCTAGAAAGAGCCTCAAACGCTATGACCTCCTGCGTTTTGCTTTCATTGTGCTGGTGGTTGTTCTCGTCAACCTGCTCGGACAGCGGTTCTATACACGCCTAGACCTGACAGCTGAGAAGCGTTATACGCTATCAAAACCAACACGGCAACTGATCCGCGACCTGGATGATGTTGTCTTCTTCAAGGTGTACCTTGAAGGGGATTTTCCGGCAGGATTCAAGCAGCTCAGCCGTGCCACACGAGAGATGCTGGATGAGTTCAGAGCTGTTAGCGATAAAATTGAGTATGAGTTTATTAACCCCTCTTCCTCCAATGATGTCAAGATCAGAAATCAGGTCTACAGGCAGTTGTCAGAAAAGGGTTTGGTGCCGACCACCTTGCAGGTAAGGGAGAAAGACGGGTCGGCTCAGCGCATCATATTCCCGGGAGCACTTGTAACATATAAGGGCCGGGAGGTTGCGCTCCCCTTGCTCCAATCTCAGATCGGTGTCGCCCCTGAACAGGTATTAAACAACGCTGTCAAGTCATTGGAGTATAACCTGGCCAATGCGATCCGTAAGCTCAGCCAGGGATTGAAGCCCAAGCTTGCCGTTCTGGAAGGCTATGGTCAGTTGCCGGATACGAGGCTCTGGGATGGTATGACAGCCTTAAATGAGTTCTATTCTGTTGAAAGGATCGTGTTGGGTGAAAGTCTGGGTAGTCTGGCTGAGCGAGTCTATAACGAGGATTCTACCGAGGTGCGGGTCCGGAATAAATATTCTGTGGTCATCATTCCCAAACCAACACAGGCCTGGAGTGAGAAGGATAAATTTATCCTCGATCAGTTTATCATGCGGGGCGGTAAGGTATTGTGGATGATCGACGCCATGGTAGCTGATATGGACAGCCTGCAGGCCCGGCCTGAAATGGTGAGCGTTGCACGGGATGTCAATCTTGGGGATATGTTGTTCAGGTATGGCGTCAGGGTCAACCCTGATCTGCTGATGGATATGCGCGCCATGCCCATTCCTGTTAAAACAGGCCAGATTGGTGATCAACCGCAGTTTGAGTTCTACCCCTGGTACTATATGCCGCTGATTGCTTCTCAGACCAATCATCCGGCAGTGGTGAACCTGAACGCCTCACGCTTTGAGTTCGTTTCCAGTATCGACACCGTGGAGTCTGAAGGCGTTAGGAAAACTATATTGCTGGAGACATCAGCATATACCCGCGTTTCGCCATCGCCGGCCTATGTCACGCTCGAGATATTGAAGAAGGAGCCTGACCAGAAAATGTTTCCGGATGGGCCCAGGGCAGTGGCCGTCTTGCTCGAGGGAGAATTCACCTCTTTGTTCAGGAACAGGATACCACCTGAAATTGAGGCAGATCCGGGTATAGGCTACCGGGATATGAGCCTGCCAACACGCATGATTGTCCTGTCTGATGGGGATGTCTTCAGTAACCAGGTAAGTCCTGGAACCAGGACGCCCTTGCCGTTGGGGTATGACCAATATACCGGTGAAACCCTGGGAAACAGGGATTTGTTACTGAACCTGGTCAATTATCTGACGGACGAAAGCGGTTTAATACAGATACGTTCCAGGGAGCTCAGGCTCAGGACGTTGGACCAGGCCAGGGTCAACGCTGAGAAGAATCGCTGGCAGGTTATAAATGTGCTCATCCCGGTGCTGCTGGTCATCCTGTTTGGACTGGGAGCCGGGTTTTTGCGCAAGCGCAGGTATTCGCGCTGATTCCTGCGTAACAATGAAAGGTACATGATGAATAATAAACGTAAGAACAGACTTTTACTAGCCTTAGCCCTGGTGATCCTGGCGCTGCTCGGAATTCTTGTCAGCCGGCCCTCAGCCTCGACACTCAGGCAGAAAGCCAGCCAGTTCGCTGTTACAGATACGGCCGGTATTACCAGGATCTTTTTAGCCGATAAGGAAGGCCGGACCATACTGCTGGAAAAGGAACCTGTACAGGGTTGGCGGTTGAATGGAATGCACACTGCACGTGCCCAGGCTGTGGATCAGCTGCTCTCCACCCTGCTCAGGATGGCTGTCAGCAGCCCGGTCCCCATGGAAGCGCACAACAGCGTAATTGCCCGGCTTGCAGCAACCGGAGTGAAGGTGGAAGTGTACGAGCAAAGCTACCGCCTTCGCCTGGGTCAGATATTACGGCTCTTACCTTATGAAAAGCGCGTTCGTACGTTTTATGTCGGTGATAATACCCAGGATAATATGGGTACTTTCATGCTGATGGAAGGCGCCGACCGGCCTTATATTATCTATATTCCTGGCTTTAGAGGCTTTATATCTACGCGTTTTTCCACCATGGAAAACGACTGGCGTGACCATACCATCTTTGCACACAATGTACTGGATATCGCATCGGTCAAGCTGGAGGTAAACGGACACCCGGAGCAGTCTTATACCATCGAGAATGTCGATAACCGGCGCTTCAATATAATCCCGCATGACCCCGAACTAAACCTGCCTGCCATCGATAGCATGCGCATACTGACGTATCTGACAACCTTTTCCGATGTCAAATTTGAGGTCCTGATGAATGAAAGAGACAGCGCCTTCATTGATTCGGTGCGCTATAGCCCCTATTTGTACCGTATCACCGTCACGGACAGGCAGGGTAACGAAAATACGGTTGTTACACACCGGCGGATGCTGCAGGAGGAAGAAGAATTTGACCTGGAAGGATTTCCTGTGTTCTATGACCGGGACAGGATGTATGCTTTTGTGAATGGTGGACGCGATTTTGTACTTGTCCAGTTCTTTGTTTTTGACCGTATCACACGTCCTGTTGCCTGGTTCTTTGAAGGAACTCCTCTTCCTGAGGAGGGATCTTATATCTATGAGCTTCCATGAGAAGGGTACTGGTCACCGGCGCAGCAGGCTTCATAGGAAGTCACCTGGTGGATGCTCTGCTGGAAGATGGCTGGTGGGTGGATGGTATCGACAATTTCGACCCTTACTATAATGTAGCGATCAAGCATCAGAACATTGGTGCGCACCTCAAACATCCTCATTACCGTCTTCATACCTACGATATCCGGGACAGGGAAGCCCTGTTGCATCTGGAAGGTGGATATGACGTAATCGTGCATATGGCGGCCAAGGCGGGTGTAAGACCTTCCATTGCTGATCCCAATGGATATCAGGATGTGAACGTTAGAGGAACACAGAACATCCTTGAACTGGCGAGAAAATGGAAGACGCGGCAGTTCGTATTTGCCTCTTCCTCCAGTGTTTATGGCCTTAATAATGCCTTACCATGGAAAGAAGACGCCTGTGTACTAAAGCCGGTGAGTCCGTATGCCAGTACCAAAGTCAGCGGAGAGCTTTTGGGGCATGTATACAGTCAGTTGTTTGGGATCCGTTTCATCGCCCTGCGCTTCTTTACTGTCTACGGACCCCGGCAGCGCCCAGACCTGGCCATTCATAAGTTTTCTCATTGCATCACGGAAGGCAGGCCTCTGCCATTATTCGGAACGGGAAATACCCAACGTGATTACACCTACGTCGACGATATCGTGCATGGCGTTCGCAATGCCATGATCTACGATAAATCAGATTACGAAATCATCAACCTGGGTAATCACCACATGGTTAGCTTGTTGGAGTTAGTTCATTTGCTTGAAGAGACTTTTCAACGGAAGGCCATCCTTGATTTTCAGTCTGAAGTGAAGGGTGACCTGCCCAGGACCTGGGCTGATATTGATAAAGCCCGTGATCTGTTGGGCTACCGGCCACATACACCCATAGGGGCTGGCCTGCAGCAGTTCAGGGATTGGTTTAATAAACAAGACAATAACCGCCCATGAAGATAGTGACCGTGATCGGTGCCAGGCCGCAATTTATCAAGGCTTCCGTCGTAAGCCGCGCCATTGGCCGGCAGCCTGGGATGCAGGAGGTCGTGATCCATACCGGCCAGCACTTTGATGATAATATGTCGCAGGTCTTCTTCGAGCAGCTGGATATCCCAAGTCCGGCCCATCACCTGGGTGTCAGTAATGCGCCCCATGGTGCGATGACGGGAAGGATGCTGGAGGGTGTCGAAAAGGTCCTGATGCTCGAAAACCCCGACTGGGTGCTGGTTTATGGAGACACCAATTCCACCCTGGCCGGTGCGCTTGCGGCCCGCAAGATGGATATCCCTGTAGCCCACGTCGAAGCCGGTTTGCGCTCCTTCAACCTGCGTATGCCCGAGGAAATCAACCGTATCCTGACGGACCGCATCTCCAGCTTGTTATGCTGCCCCACAGAAGCAGCCATTCAAAACCTCAGGAACGAGGGATTTGATCATTTCCCCTCTCAGGTGGCCCTGACAGGAGATGTGATGAAGGATGTGGCTCTGTATTACCAGGGTTTCGCAAGGCCTCCCATGGTGAGCCTGCCACAGACTTTCTTCCTGGCTACCCTTCACAGAGCTGAAAATACCGATGACCCGGACCGGTTAAGATCTGTTTTTGCTGCATTCCAAGAAATGGCTACCTGGCGGGAGATCGTCCTCCCTCTGCATCCACGAACAGCTCAGTACATCCAGCGATATGAGATAATGGTGCCTCCTGGTGTGCATATCATTGAACCTGTCGGATTTCTGGAAATGATTTACCTGATCAGGCAAAGTGAGCTGATACTGACAGATAGCGGTGGACTGCAGAAGGAAGCCTTCTTTCATCATCGCCCCTGTGTGACCTTGCGCGATGAGACCGAATGGACAGAACTGGTGGATCATGGTTTCAATGTGGTGGCCGGAACTGGCACAGAGGAGATTCTCGAAGCGGCTCATAAGCAGTGGAAAGGAACCTATAATTTTGACATCCCGCTCTATGGGCATGGTGATGCCGCCGTCAGTATTGTCGACCTAATCAATCATACTGGAGGATGAGAAAGCGATTCGTCAGATTACTCAGAACCAGGTTGCTTCAGCTAAAAGGAATGCGCGCTCTTCCTGGTAGCCGCGTGTTTCATGGTGTTGAGATCACACATCCCCGAAATGTAAGGTTGGGACATGATGCTGTTCTATACCAGCATGCCTCGGTGCTTACCGGCACAAGGGGGCAGTTCAGGATGGGGAACAACTCCCACCTGTCTTCTTATGTTTACCTGTTGATCCAGGATAATACCCTTGATATTGGCGATCATGTCGCCGTTGGACCCTTTACTGCCATGTTCTGCCATTCACATGATATCCAGGATACCTCACAGGCATTTGCCAACAGCTATATGGATGCGGATATTCACATCGGTTCCAATGTGTTCATTGGCAGTCATTGCATCATCCTGCCCGGAACCAGGATCGATGACCATGTGGTGCTGGCGGCCAATTCAGTGGCATCAGGACACCTTGTGAGCGGGTATTTATATGCCGGCTCGCCGGCACGACAAGTCAAAGCCCTATGATACGCACGGCCTATACGTGTAATGCATTAAAGCTAAGCCAGTTTTTTCTTGCCTCCATCCCTGCCGGCAGGGATGACACGAAAGCCCTGAGCCGGGCTTTTGCAGCCCGCTTAGGGGTTGACGAGCAGACGATCTTTCCGATGGCTGCGGGAAGAATGGGGCTGTACCTGTTTATGAAAGCAGCCGGCATCGGCCAGGGAGATGAAGTGATTGTCCCGGCATATACCTGTGTGGTCGTGACCAACGCAGTAAAGTATACAGGAGCTACTGTAATTTATGCCGACCTGGCCGAAGGAGAGGTAAACCCGGGGATAGAGGAGATTTCGGAAAAAGTCAGTGACCGCACCCGCCTCATCGTCATACCACATAATTATGGTATCCCATTCGGAGACGTCCAGGGGCTCAAACTCAGGCATCCCGGTATCCTGGTCATCGAAGATGCTGCGCATACGATTGCTTCAATATCGAAGGAAGGAAAGAAGACAGGCACCCTGGGAGATGCTGCTTTCTTTAGCTTTGAATTTTCCAAGCCGGTTACGTCCGGACTGGGAGGTGTTCTTGTGGTGAATAATAACGCTTTGCTTGAGAAGACGAGGGATGCGTATCTTATGCTTGAACCCGTTCGCGGTTTTCCACTGTTCCGGCAGTGGATCACCTTATTGGTCCACCTTATCACTTCATATCCACGCCTTGTCTTTCTCAAGGGTGCAGGGATGCGTGTTTTGAAAAGCCTTGGATGGCTGGGCGCTACAGCTTCCGGTGAGCTGGAAGGTGAATTGCCGCCGTCGTATCCGCTGCGGCTCAGCACCATTCAGGCAAGGTGGGTGATGGCGCAGCTCAAAGATTATGATGCAGTGGTCAGGCATATCAAAAACCTCACTGATTTATATACTGCTGCGTTGAGTGGGATACCCGGTATCGGGCTATTCCCGGCGGAGGGCGCCGTGCTGCTGCGTTACCCGGTTCTGCTGCCTTGGTCCAGACATGATGACCGCGGGCGTCAACTCTCCCTGAAACTCAGGAAGGCAGGCATCCTTCCGGGTGAGTGGTTCAACGATGTGGTTCACCCATTGGGGAGTTATGCCTACTGCTACCAGAGTGGTTCGTGCCGTATCGGAGAAGCCTATGCACAACAGATGATGAATCTCCCGTTGGGGATTCATATCCGGTTGAATAAGAAATCTTTGCATAATATCCGTGCTGCATTTCTCAGCGTCCTGGAATGGGAGAATTCTCACGAAGTTCATGGTACGAATGACGGAGGATCATGAAGCATCTGTTGACATCCATACGGGGTTCCACCTTTGC
>Ga0208462_1001059_pt1 | contig 20871 bp, 10 predicted proteins | sample AD_SCU001_MetaG_FD_184452 | JGI IMG/M metagenome (GOLD analysis project Ga0208462, IMG submission 184452) | Active sludge microbial communities of municipal wastewater-treating anaerobic digesters from China - AD_SCU001_MetaG (SPAdes) (version 2) | ecosystem: Engineered > Bioreactor > Anaerobic...
GAGAGAGATGCTTCTCTCTATCTGTACAGGTACCGGTAGAACAAGCGTTGTTTCTGGCCGTTTGATCTTTGCAGCAGGTGCTGGAATTTTGCAGTAAACCTGCTGCAATGGTGTAAGAACCGTCGTCTCGCATGACTCAATGGTACGCTTCGTCCTATTCCTCCGTTGCGCCCTGTACCCTCGCCGGGAGGTGTTATCAACCTGGCTTTGTCGCCGGCGGTTCGGCTCCCCGGGCATAGGTTCTGTCGTTAGGGCATGTGGTTCCCGGATGTTCTTCATCACGTGTTTCTTTCCTGTGTGGGGGCTCCAGCGCCCGGGTTACGGGTGCCGGCCCCTCAGGTGAGTTCTGCCTCAAACTCATATTCACCGGCCGGCAAGGAGCGCCGGTTCTCGACCATCGGCGCAGGGGCCGGCGGGGCGGTGTGGCGGCGCTGATGGAGGTACTCGGTGAGGGTGATGAGCAGCGAACCTCTCCCCATGCTGGCGACACTTTTTCCGGCCTGAGTGGGGTGCGAGGCGCCGCTGACTATGAATGTGGCCCTTTCCGATGCCTGATAACGGCCATTTGAGGTGGGGATCTATCAATAATGCAACGCTTTTACCAGAATCGTGGTCTGGATGAGCGGTTGCATCAAAACGGCTATACTTATCGTCTCTTAACCGAATTGTGATATCGGTGGCGACCCAATGTACTATGCTCACTCCACAGGTGCTCCCGACAAGCATGACTGGCAGCTGCTGAGAATCCATCTGCAGAACGTGGCCGATATCGCCTCGAAGTTTGCCGATCGTTTCGGTGCCGGCGATCTCGCCTATGCCGGGGGCATGTTGCATGACATAGGAAAGTACTCGCCCGAGTTCCAGAGGCGCCTGGAAGGTGCCAGCATCCGGGTCGACCATTCGACCGCCGGCGCACGGGAAGCAAGGGCGCTGTATCCAAAGCAGTTCAGCCGAATCCTTGAGTACATCGTCACCGGGCACCACGGGGGTCTATTGAACTACGGCAGCGATGAGAGTGGACTTGAGGAGCGCATGGGGAACCGGTTTCTGCCGGATTACTCAGCTTACCGGGATGAGATACAGATCCCCGATCTCACGGGATTCCGCCCGGGTATACGGCCGGTCCAGAACCGGATTGGGTTTATGGTGGCCCTCTACAGTCGCATGCTCTACTCGTGCCTTGTCGATGCGGATTCTCTCGACACTGAAGCGTTCACCGATCCGGGTTCATCCTCTATCCGAGGGCAGTACGAGTCGTTCGAGACCCTCTCCCGGAGATTCGATGAGTATATGGCCTCACTCCTCTCGGGCGCCGAGGAGACCCCGATCAACAGGCGGAGAAGGGAGATTTACGAACGGTGCAGAGAGATAGCGCCCTTCCCTCCACAAATGTTTACACTGACCGTCCCGACCGGTGGGGGGAAGACACTCTCATCCATGGCATTTGCGCTCGATCACTTAAAGCATCACAACCTGGAGAGGATCTTCTATGTCATTCCCTACACGAGCATCATCGAACAGAACGCCGCAACGTTCAGGAAGATCTTCGGGAGCAGGAACGTGCTGGAACATCATAGCAACTTCGATCCGAAGACCCTATCTGACGATGACGACGGCGCCTCTGTGAAACGCCTCCTTGAGATCTCGGCTGAAAACTGGGATATGCCGATCACCGTGACGACAAACATTCAGTTTTTTGAGTCGCTCTTCTCGAACAAACGGTCAAGATGCCAGAAGATCCACAACCTCGCCCGGAGTGTGATCATTCTTGATGAGGCACAGATGTTGCCGACAGATTTCTTGCGGCCCTGTCTCCAGGTTCTCTCCGAACTCGTCCAGAACTACGGTTCCACAGTCGTCATCTGCACGGCAACCCAACCGAAGCTTGGCAATCTTCTGGATGAAAGCATCCGCCCCGTCGAGATCATGGACTCACCTGCAGAGCTCTATGAGGCGTTCCGTCGGGTACACGTGAACGATCTCGGGTCGTTGAGTGATGAGGAACTTGTTACCGGGCTACAAAAGCATCACCGGGTTCTGTGTATCGTCAATACCAGAGCCCATGCCCGGCACCTGCACACCGCACTCTCGGAGTATGGCCGATGGTATCACCTGAGCGCCAGGATGTGCCCTGTCCACAGAAGAAAGCAATTGAGAGAGATCAAGAACCTGCTCAAAGCCGGTGAAGGGTGCCGTGTCATCTCGACCCAGCTGATCGAAGCCGGCGTGGATATCGATTTCCCTGTTGTTTACCGGGTTATAGCCGGCATTGACTCTATCGCCCAGGCGGCCGGACGGTGCAACCGCGAGGGAAAGGCAGAGCGGGGGGAGGTCTATGTCTTCCGGTCGACCGAGGGGCATGGTCAGGCCACCAGCTGGCAGCATCTGACTGCGGAGGTCGGCAGGATGGTTCTGGATGCCCATGATGATCCGCTCTCTCTTCCGGCCGTCGAGAGTTACTTCCAGAAACTCTACTCGTATAAGGGTGATGAAGGGCTTGACCAGAAGGGGATACTGCAGTCATTCGAGAAGCGGGCTCGTGAGCTTGCATTCCCGTTTGAGGAGGTCGGGTGGATGTTCAGTATCATTGAGCAGGGTACGAAGGATCTCATCGTCCCCTATGGCGAAGACGGCAGGGCACTCCTCGGTGAACTCAGGGCCAGCGAATCACCGTGGAAGTATGCACGATACCTGCAGGGATATACGGTCGCCATCTACCCCAACGAGTTCAGAGAATTGGAACGCGCGGATAAAATCGACCTTTTTGGCGATAAGTTTTACGTACTCAACGATATGGACCAATACTCCGAGGAAACCGGACTTATAAATAGAAAAGATATTGGAGGGGAAGGATCACTACTGATTGCTTAAGGAGGTGACGGCTATTGGGTATGGAGTACAACTGAAGGTCTGGGGTGATTACGCCTGTTTCACCCGACCGGAGATGAAAACGGAGCGGGTGAGCTACGATGTGATGACCCCATCGGCTGCACGAGGCATCCTTGAAGCAATCCATTGGAAACCCGCTATCTGCTGGAAGGTTGACAAGATCCACGTCTTAAACCCGATAAAATTCGATAACATTCGTCGGAATGAGAGGGCAGGTAAGATCCCGGCGGCGAAAGTGAAGAGCGCACTTCGCGGGAGCAATGTTCCTCTTTTTCAAGATTCATCGCAGGATGCTGTTCAGCGAGCATCCTTGCTATTGCGTGATGTCTGTTACGGTATTGAGGCGCATTTCGAGCTGACCGATCAGGCAGGGACCGAGGATACCGTCGAGAAACATTATAACATCGCGCTCCGCAGGATAAAAAAGGGTCAGTGCTTCTATCAACCGTATTTCGGTTGCCGTGAGTTTCCAGTCCGGTTTGAGCTCATCGAGGGAGAGATACCGAAGTCTTGCCACACAGGAGAGAGGGATCTCGGGTTCATGCTCTACGATATCGATTTTGCCGACGACATGAAGGCTATCTTTTACCGGGCAGTCATGGTGGATGGTATCATCGATGTGCAGAGGTGTCTTGCTTTCGGGAGGCTTTCATGATCATTCAGTCCCTCTGTCGTTACTACGACGTTCTGGCAGAGGATGAGGGAGCGGGGATCTCCCGACCGGGGTATAGCAGCGCCAAAGTTTCGTTTGCGCTGGTTCTCAGCCCAAAAGGAGAGTTGCTGTATCTCGTCGATCTCAGGAGTGATGAGAAGAAACCACGGTTGAGAGAGATGGATGTGCCCTTGCAGGAGGTCCGCACGTCAGGGATAGCGCCTTACGTTCTGTGCGACAACGCGAAGTACATCTTTGGTGTTGAAAAACTCAAGAGAAACGAGTTTGAGAAGAAGCTCCTGAACCCTTCTGGTAAGGATGCTTCTTCGGAATATACGATTCTCATTGAAGACGAAAAAGGAGTTGTTCTGGTCAATCAACGGTCAAGTGACTGTTTTGAGGCGTTCAGGGCCCGTCAGCATGAGGTGTTTGATAGTCTTGATGATCCCGGTATTCGGGCGTTTCATGCATTTCTGGATACCTGGAACCCTGAAAGCTTCTGTAAGCATCCTAAAGTTCTGGAGTACATGAATGATCTTCTTGCTGGAGGGTTTCTTATCTTTGAGTATGATGGGATCTTCCTGCACAGGAGACCTGCTGTACGGAAGTTCTGGGAGCGATACTCTTCAGATCGCACAACCAGGGATACATTGACTGCCCAGTGTCTCGTAACCGGGGAAGTGGACACAGTAGCCCGCATACATCAGAATCTCAAGGGGGTCGTGGGCGCCCAGATGTCAGGCGCATCGCTCGTCAGTTTCAACGATGACTCTTTCTGTTCTTATAATAAGACGGGTGATAAACAGGGTCTTAATGCTCCGATCAGCGAATCGGCGATGTTCAAGTATACCACCGCCCTGAACTACCTCCTTGCCCGCCCGGAGTATCGTATGCGCATTGCCGATACAACGGTTGTTTTCTGGGCAGAGACGAGCGGGACCGCCTGTGAGGATCTTGCAGCCTTTTTCCTCGATCCCCATGAGGAGATCGGAGAGGATGACGATGCGGAATCTTCCGATCCGGCGCGGGTGCAGGATCTGCGAAAGATCGAGCTGATCGGAGATATCCTCGATAAGGTTCGGAGGGGACAGAAGATCCACACCATGGACATAGGAGTGGATCCTGAGGCGAGCTTTTACCTGCTTGGTCTCTCCCCCAACAACGCGAGGCTTGCGGTGCGGTTCTGGCACGTTGATACCTTTGGCAATTTCATCGTGAGTGCCGCACGTCATCATCTGGATATGGAGATCATCAGAGGCGATTACGATCCGCGATACGTATCGCTGTATCGCCTCCTGAAAGAGACGGTTGCATCTGGTTCAGATAATAAGGCTGCTTCCCCGCTCCTTGGTGGACTTGTCATGCGTTCGATCCTGAACGGTGGACCATATCCGATTCAAATGTACAGTGCGATCCTCAATAGAGCGAAGGTTGAGCAGTCGATTAACTCTATTCGGGCGGGCTTTATCAAAGCCTACCTGCTCCGGCTTGTGAGAGCCGGTTTGACAAATTTACAGGAGGATATGATTTCTGTGAGTCTGAATGAAGAGAACTCGAATGTGCCGTACCGCCTTGGAAGGTTGTTTGCAGTGCTTGAAAAGGCACAGTCCGACACGAACCGAGAGATGAAGAGCACAATCAACAGCAAGTATTTCAGCAGCGCATCGACAACGCCGGCGGTGGTCTTCCCCGTTCTGCTGAAACTTGCACAGCATCATATTGCAAAGTCTGAATGGGGGTTCAAGACGACGCAGGCAATCGAGGAGACGTTGACGGGGGTTGATGAGTTCCCGGCATACCTGAGCCTTGAGGAGCAGGGAATGTTCATGCTCGGTTACTATCACCAGCGGAAGGCGAATTACAAAAAGAAAGTGGAAGTTGCAGATGAGGGTGAATGATCATGAGTGAGCCTATCAAAAACCGGTATGAATTCGTATTGCTGTTCGATGTCGAGAACGGGAACCCGAACGGTGATCCGGACATGGGGAATATGCCACGGGTCGACCCGCAGACCGGGCATGGCATCGTGACAGATGTCTGTCTCAAGCGGAAAGTCAGAGATTACATCGATCTGGTGAAAAGCGATGCCTCCGGTTATGGGATCTACGTTAAATCCGGCATGGTTCTGAACGACCAGCATAAGAAGGCGTATGACTATCTCGGCATCGAACCCACCAACAAAAAGCCGAAAGACAGCCGACTGACAAAGTTCATGTGCGATAATTTCTTCGATATCCGGACGTTCGGGGCCGTGATGACCACGGAGGTGAACTGCGGACAGGTCAGAGGACCGGTACAGCTCAATTTTGCCCGCAGTATCGACCCGATCTTCCAGCAGGAGGTCACCATCACTCGCCAGGCGGTCGCGAACGAGAGGGATATTGAGAAAGGCCAGACGATGGGGAAGAAACAGATCGTTCCCTACGCGCTCTACCGCGCCGAGGGCTATGTCTCTGCACACCTCGCCCAGAAGACGACGGGGTTCTCCGAGGACGACCTGGAGCTCTTCTGGGAGGGTCTCATCAATATGTTTGAACACGACCACTCGGCCTCAAGGGGTAAACTGTCTGCCCGGAAACTGGTCGTCTTCAAGCACGGCACGGCCCTGGGATGCTGTCAGTCCCACCTCCTGTTCGATAAGGTCAGGGTGGAGCGCACCTCTGGGGATATGCCCCCGCGATCGTTTGGCGATTATCACGTTACTGTCGATCGGGACATACCCGCCGGGGTTGAGGTCCTCGAGAAGTTGTGAGAACTGTGCGGTATACTGACGAGGAACTGCTTGCGTTGTCGGGCATCCAGCACTTCTGTTTTTGCCGGCGACAGTGGGCTCTCATCCATGTCGAGCGCCAGTGGGAGGAGAACCTCCGGACGGCGGAAGGCAGCCTGGTCCACCGGCGGGTGGATGATCCGTTCTTCACCGAAAGCCGCGGCGATGTCGTCGTTTCACGAGCTGTCCCACTTGTCTCGTACGCCCTCGGCCTCCACGGTGTTGCCGATGTGGTCGAGTATATCCGCTCGGAGGATGGTCTCTCTCTACCGGGCCGTGAGGGCCTCTGGGCGATGAGGCCGGTGGAGTACAAGCGGGGAAAGCCCAAGATCGATGAGCGTGATGAGGTCCAGTTGTGCGCCCAGGCGATCTGCCTTGAGGAAATGTTTCATGTTCACATAAGCCGGGGTGATCTCTACTATAATGAGATCCGGCGAAGAGTGCCGTTACTGTTATCTGCCGGGTTGAGAGAGCGGGTTTACAAGTTATCGGAAGAGATGCACGATCTCTTTACCAGAGGCGTCACTCCTCCTGCTGAGGCCTCCCGGAAGTGCGATCTCTGTTCCCTCCAGAACATTTGTATGCCCAAGCTGACGAAAAAGCCTCTCTCTATCCGTAAATATCTGCGTAAACACATCAAAGATGCCTGTATAGAGGATGCATGAGTGCTGAGGAAATGGATCGACATGCATACCCCAGAAGCGTGACCCTGTTTGCCGGGAGGTGCGTTGGATGAGAAAACTGCTGAACACGCTGTACGTGACGACTCCGGAGTCCTACCTCACCCGTGAGGGGGAGAACGTCGTTGTCAGGGTCGAGAAAGAGGAGCGATTCCGCATTCCTATCCATAACCTCGAGGGAATCATCTGTTTCGGGTATATGGGAGCGAGCCCTCACCTGATGCAGCTCTGCTCCGATAACAATGTCGGTCTATCGTTTCTAACGCCGTCCGGGAGATTCCTGGCGCGGATCAACGGGCGGATCCGTGGCAATGTTCTGCTACGGCGGACTCAGTACAGGAGGGCTGATAACTGTAATGAGTCGCTGGATATCGCAAAGTCCTTCATCATCGGTAAGATCGTGAACTGCCGGACGGTTCTTGGGAGGGGCATTCGCGATCATGACGCTGTTATCGATTGTGATAGAGTCCGGGCAGTGGATGCGCTCCTGATCGAGAATCTCCTGAAGATCGAGGGATGTGATTCTGCCGATACTCTCCGGGGAATCGAGGGTAACTGCGCAAAACACTATTTCATCACACTTGATGAGTTGATCCTCAAGCAGAAGGATGAGTTCTACCTGATGGAGCGGAATCGGAGGCCGCCACTGGATAATATGAATGCGTTGCTCTCTTTTCTGTATACGCTGCTTGCTCACGACGTCGAGTCGGCCCTGGAGACGGTTGGGCTTGATCCCTATGTCGGGTTTTTCCATACCGACAGACCTGGGCGGCCGAGCCTGGCGCTCGACATGATGGAAGAACTGCGGCCGTTTATGGCCGACCGACTCGCGCTGAACCTTGTGAACATGAAGCAGGTCTGTGGTTGTGATTTCTCGAAAAAAGAGAATGGAGGGGTTATCCTGACGGATGAGGGGCGTAAGTCGGTCATTGGTGCCTGGCAAAAGCGCAAACAGGACACAATTACGCACCCGTATCTGAACGAGAAGGTACCCGTCGGGTTACTTCCTTATGTGCAGGCGATGTTGATGGCCCGTTTTCTGCGAGGGGATATTGACGGTTATCCGCCGTACTTTATGAACTGAGATGGTATAGATGATGGTTCTGGTCACGTACGATGTCAACACGGAGACGCCTGAGGGAAGGAAACGGCTCCGCAGGGTGGCGAAGGAATGTGTGAATTACGGGCAGAGGGTTCAAAACTCCGTCTTTGAGTGTCTTGTCGATCCGGCCCGGTTTGCAAAGCTTAAACATGATCTTTGTGAAATGATCGATGAGGAGAAGGATAGCCTCCGGTTCTATTATCTGGGCAAGAACTGGAAAAACCGGGTGGAGCACTTCGGTACAAAGGAAGGATACGATCCAGAAGGCTTATTAGTTACATGACTCTGCGAACCTCAAGTGGGCAGTAATCCCCCGGGAGGTTCGCGGAGAAATTTTGTAGATGCTATATCTTTCTTGTGGTATCGTTGCCCTGGCTTATGTGTTGAGCGTTCGCCCTGAAGAGTAAGTTACTTTGCAATATGTATGCGCAGATTAATATATTGAATATCGTATTAAAGCTGGTTCGCCAAATTTGTTGAAAACAACATTTATCCACCTGGTGATCGAATATCGATCAGATTCGGGTTGTCCTACCTTCCTGAAAAGATGTGGGGATGATCTGGGTCATCTTGCAGTCGCACCCTTCACGGGTGCGTGGATTGAAATCATTTTCTTCACTCCTTACAGATTCCACAAATCCAGTCGCACCCTTCACGGGTGCGTGGATTGAAATTTATTCTTACACTTGTAACAGTATACAGTAAGGTGTCGCACCCTTCACGGGTGCGTGGATTGAAATATAATATATGTACAAATATATGTACAAGTGTAAGGGTCGCACCCTTCACGGGTGCGTGGATTGAAATTCGTATTGATGTTGCACTGAAGGCAGAGCGTGAGCGTCGCACCCTTCACGGGTGCGTGGATTGAAATTTCTCAGGGGTAGGAGTATATACAGGAGCACCCGGTCGCACCCTTCACGGGTGCGTGGATTGAAATAATGATTTGTGCGCGTTTGATTATAGTGTAAGGGAGTCGCACCCTTCACGGGTGCGTGGATTGAAATAAGACCAAGTTTAACGTCCTTACCTGTATTCACAAGTCGCACCCTTCACGGGTGCGTGGATTGAAATTCCAGATCTGCGATAGGGTCCGCGAGATCCGTGCCGGTCGCACCCTTCACGGGTGCGTGGATTGAAATCAGACCGGCGACCTCGAGATCAGCATTGACGAACGTCGCACCCTTCACGGGTGCGTGGATTGAAATCAATATTGAGCAGGGGTCCGGGCTCGAGCTTGACGGTCGCACCCTTCACGGGTGCGTGGATTGAAATAAGAGCCTCGATCTGCAGATCCCACGGGGACTTCGGTCGCACCCTTCACGGGTGCGTGGATTGAAATACGTCCCTGGGGATGGCTGAGCTCAACCCCTACAGTCGCACCCTTCACGGGTGCGTGGATTGAAATGCAAAATTTGCGGCAGTCTCCGCCGCTGTTGTAGGTCGCACCCTTCACGGGTGCGTGGATTGAAATGGCTCCGATGGCGAATACATCACAACCACCAACAGTCGCACCCTTCACGGGTGCGTGGATTGAAATCCCCGTCGACACGGCGCGTGGCATCCTACCCGGTCGTCGCACCCTTCACGGGTGCGTGGATTGAAATCACCCCAAAAGCGTTGGCTGACTGCCGGAAGATGTCGCACCCTTCACGGGTGCGTGGATTGAAATAGCCTGGCAGATTGTATGTGAGGCGAAAAAATGACGTCGCACCCTTCACGGGTGCGTGGATTGAAATCCACCCATGGTACGACACCAGATCGCCCACGCGTCGCACCCTTCACGGGTGCGTGGATTGAAATGTCAAATACGTGATCCCTGCGCCGCCTGCAGCGCGTCGCACCCTTCACGGGTGCGTGGATTGAAATACCGACGATCAGCCGGCCGGCCGGGAACATGAACGTCGCACCCTTCACGGGTGCGTGGATTGAAATCATGCGTCCCGGAAGTACGGTGTCACCACTGCGCCGTCGCACCCTTCACGGGTGCGTGGATTGAAATTATAAAAAGGGAACATCTACACTTACGGGCGGCCCGGTCGCACCCTTCACGGGTGCGTGGATTGAAATTCCCGGGGGGCGGCGCGCCGCGAACGTACTGGGTCGTCGCACCCTTCACGGGTGCGTGGATTGAAATCAGGCCGTAGACGCCGACCCTGGCCCCGGCAAAGTCGCACCCTTCACGGGTGCGTGGATTGAAATACACCAGGGACGATCTCGACTCCTGCAGCGCAGGCCTGTCGCACCCTTCACGGGTGCGTGGATTGAAATAACGCCCGCGAAGACGTGATCGCCCTCAAGCGCAAGGTCGCACCCTTCACGGGTGCGTGGATTGAAATCGAGATTGTGAGGCGCGGCATCCGCCTCGTCGCGGTCGCACCCTTCACGGGTGCGTGGATTGAAATCACCCCGACGCGCGGGGCGTGAGGGATGGATCGGAGTCGCACCCTTCACGGGTGCGTGGATTGAAATAGCCGGTGCAACGGCACGACATAGAGATCGTCGCCGTCGCACCCTTCACGGGTGCGTGGATTGAAATACATCTCCGGCCTCTACTCCCCGGAGGAGATCGACACGTCGCACCCTTCACGGGTGCGTGGATTGAAATAGCCTGGAGCCACGCACCGCGCTCCTGCTGCTCTTGTCGCACCCTTCACGGGTGCGTGGATTGAAATTGGAGGAGGATCGACCGACGATCCAGCCGCCCCCTGTCGCACCCTTCACGGGTGCGTGGATTGAAATATCTCACGGGTGGCCATTTTGCACGCGCGGCGCGTCGCACCCTTCACGGGTGCGTGGATTGAAATGTCGTGATATACCCGTTCTGCAACGCGCCCCCGGGTCGCACCCTTCACGGGTGCGTGGATTGAAATCTTTTGGCATCCACGAGCACCACGCGGGCGTCCGTCGCACCCTTCACGGGTGCGTGGATTGAAATCACAAAAATAACCGCGACATCGTTGCGTTCTCCGGTCGCACCCTTCACGGGTGCGTGGATTGAAATGGGTCCGGGGTTGCGACCGGTCAAACGCCGCGCACGTCGCACCCTTCACGGGTGCGTGGATTGAAATGGGGTATACACTGACAACAAACTAGCATCATGTCGTCGCACCCTTCACGGGTGCGTGGATTGAAATCCGACATCCCGGGGTTGGAGAGTCGATATGACGTCGCACCCTTCACGGGTGCGTGGATTGAAATGACGACGAATCCCACTGGATGCCGATGATATCCCCGGTCGCACCCTTCACGGGTGCGTGGATTGAAATAAACAGGCAAACTGCATGGATCGTCAAGATCTCAGTCGCACCCTTCACGGGTGCGTGGATTGAAATTACTTCTGTGGTGACATCGACGAATGCGGTCGCGTCGCACCCTTCACGGGTGCGTGGATTGAAATACGGCGATGTCAGGAAACCACCGCTACGTCTCTGTGGTCGCACCCTTCACGGGTGCGTGGATTGAAATGGGTGCCTCGCAGACTCGATCACCGATCAGCTCAAGTCGCACCCTTCACGGGTGCGTGGATTGAAATGTTATGCGATGGGGCCGGGCTCGTCACTCCTGATGTCGCACCCTTCACGGGTGCGTGGATTGAAATCAACGAGAGGCGTTGAAACGGGGGTACATCACCAGTCGCACCCTTCACGGGTGCGTGGATTGAAATATAGGTCGCGTCCGCGTCCGCACCTATCAGCCAGTGTCGCACCCTTCACGGGTGCGTGGATTGAAATTGGGAGGACCGTTGCCTCGTCGACATACGCCCCGGTCGCACCCTTCACGGGTGCGTGGATTGAAATCCACAACGTGCTGGATTCGGCGTCTTCGTTTCGTGTCGCACCCTTCACGGGTGCGTGGATTGAAATTTCCCTCGTTAGTGTGATATGATCCGCGTCCTGAGTCGCACCCTTCACGGGTGCGTGGATTGAAATTCTGGCGACGAATACCCGATCACACAGTGCGTCGGTCGCACCCTTCACGGGTGCGTGGATTGAAATTGTCTGCCACTGCAGGTAGGTGGGTTGCAACACAGTCGCACCCTTCACGGGTGCGTGGATTGAAATCAACAACCTCCCTTACATGCGCCATTACGACAGAGTCGCACCCTTCACGGGTGCGTGGATTGAAATGATTACCGACGGCGACCGATCCCTGATGTTTACCGTCGCACCCTTCACGGGTGCGTGGATTGAAATCATTTCCGGGGCCGGGTCATAGCCACCCCTCCGGGTCGCACCCTTCACGGGTGCGTGGATTGAAATGTGACCAAAGCCGGGTTCGACTCCTATGTCGACGTCGCACCCTTCACGGGTGCGTGGATTGAAATCTGACTGGCTGATAGGTGCGGACGCGGACGCGACGTCGCACCCTTCACGGGTGCGTGGATTGAAATCTGAGCAACCTGTCAGGCGGTGCGTGGAATGCCCGTCGCACCCTTCACGGGTGCGTGGATTGAAATACGAGACGGTCGAACCCGCCGGTCGCGTTCCACAAAGTCGCACCCTTCACGGGTGCGTGGATTGAAATGATCTCGACGATCGTGCCGGCACGCGACGGGTACGTCGCACCCTTCACGGGTGCGTGGATTGAAATGGACGGTAACCAACCGCCTGCTATATCGAGAGGAGTCGCACCCTTCACGGGTGCGTGGATTGAAATCCCCTGCTATACCCCTCGATTGATGCCGGGTCAAGTCGCACCCTTCACGGGTGCGTGGATTGAAATTCTGGCAGACCACGAGGAACGTCTTCCCCGGCTTGTCGCACCCTTCACGGGTGCGTGGATTGAAATTGGGCGAGGGTGGAGAACTGCTGGACGATTGACGTCGCACCCTTCACGGGTGCGTGGATTGAAATTGTATGGCCAGTGCGTTGATGCGCTCGTAGAGCTGTCGCACCCTTCACGGGTGCGTGGATTGAAATTTATACCGGAGTGACTCGTATCAGACAATCCACAGTCGCACCCTTCACGGGTGCGTGGATTGAAATCCCAGCGTGCTCAAGGCCACCGTCCGGGACGAGAGTCGCACCCTTCACGGGTGCGTGGATTGAAATCCAGATGGACCGCTCCACCCCGTCCTCGACGACGGTCGCACCCTTCACGGGTGCGTGGATTGAAATTCGGCGGCGTTGAAGTCGATCCGCGGGATCCCCTGTCGCACCCTTCACGGGTGCGTGGATTGAAATGGCTCTGGTTGATGAACCGGGACCCGAGCCGCTGGTCGCACCCTTCACGGGTGCGTGGATTGAAATTTGCAGACGATCCGCGATGCCCTGGAGCACGCGCCGTCGCACCCTTCACGGGTGCGTGGATTGAAATTCGTCGGCGGTGTGGAGGGAGTGCTGGCCCGCCTCGTCGCACCCTTCACGGGTGCGTGGATTGAAATGTCGACGCCGGCCAGTTGTAGGGCTGCATCGACCGTCGCACCCTTCACGGGTGCGTGGATTGAAATCCGCCAGTACGGTCCTACCTGCTGGCAGAAAACCCGTCGCACCCTTCACGGGTGCGTGGATTGAAATCCCGACATGGTTCAGGCGACCAACCTCGATGCTAGTCGCACCCTTCACGGGTGCGTGGATTGAAATAGCCGGAAGATGTTGCCCGAGTTGATGCGAGTCTGTCGCACCCTTCACGGGTGCGTGGATTGAAATATCGTGCCCGTGTCGGAGCTGTGAGCCATGCAATGTCGCACCCTTCACGGGTGCGTGGATTGAAATTGTCTGCCACTGCAGGTAGGTGGGTTGCAACACACGTCGCACCCTTCACGGGTGCGTGGATTGAAATCTGCTAGCAGGGGGCAATTGGAACAATGGCCGGAAGTCGCACCCTTCACGGGTGCGTGGATTGAAATGAGACTCCCGACGACATTCGGATCGTCCGATCAGACGTCGCACCCTTCACGGGTGCGTGGATTGAAATACGGCGATCCATCAATTTCAAGTGCTTGAATCAAGGTCGCACCCTTCACGGGTGCGTGGATTGAAATTCCCCTCCGGCCGATGGACGGTCGCCTGTGGATTGTCGCACCCTTCACGGGTGCGTGGATTGAAATTCTCTGGTGACAACGATCCCTATAGCAACGCCGCCGTCGCACCCTTCACGGGTGCGTGGATTGAAATCGGTAGTTACTGCGCCGTCTGTTGGCGACCTCGCCGTCGCACCCTTCACGGGTGCGTGGATTGAAATTCCGACTGCTTGCCGACGTTATCTACAGTGCGCGTCGCACCCTTCACGGGTGCGTGGATTGAAATTCCGTCTTCCGGGCGACCCGGATCGCGTTGACCTGTCGCACCCTTCACGGGTGCGTGGATTGAAATCGCTTGTCGTAAAGCGCCGCCCCGTATGCGTTCGTCGCACCCTTCACGGGTGCGTGGATTGAAATATATAAGGCTCGTTATCGAAGAATAATTATGCCCGTCGCACCCTTCACGGGTGCGTGGATTGAAATCTGGTTGACCCAGGACCGGCCGGACTTGGGGGGGTTGTCGCACCCTTCACGGGTGCGTGGATTGAAATCAGAACTACGCCCACGAACGGTTACGGTCGGGCGTCGCACCCTTCACGGGTGCGTGGATTGAAATCGGGAAGACCGGGAAAAGATGCCCAAAGACCGGGGGTCGCACCCTTCACGGGTGCGTGGATTGAAATGTCCTGGCACCGGTGCCGGCGACGCCGACCCCGGCCGGTCGCACCCTTCACGGGTGCGTGGATTGAAATCCCTCCCGCGACGACACCGACGAGACCCTGCACACGTCGCACCCTTCACGGGTGCGTGGATTGAAATAAAGCATCGATTTCGGCATCAGAGCCGAATACAAATGTCGCACCCTTCACGGGTGCGTGGATTGAAATCCGGGCCTCCAGGTAACCGCCTATGTACTCGACGGTCGCACCCTTCACGGGTGCGTGGATTGAAATCCGGTTGCGACATACCGCGAGCGGCAGGACCTCCGTCGCACCCTTCACGGGTGCGTGGATTGAAATTCGGCACGCGATACCATTTCGCCGACCTCTACCAGCGTCGCACCCTTCACGGGTGCGTGGATTGAAATCCTCCGGATCTCGATGTCGTCTGCGAGGAATCCCTGTCGCACCCTTCACGGGTGCGTGGATTGAAATCTGCCACTGCATGTCTACCAGGGAGGGCATGTACGTCGCACCCTTCACGGGTGCGTGGATTGAAATCTGCCACTGCATGTCTACCAGGGAGGGCATGTACGTCGCACCCTTCACGGGTGCGTGGATTGAAATGACGACGTACCCCAGGCCGCCGCCCGGGATGCCGTCGCACCCTTCACGGGTGCGTGGATTGAAATGGGTGCTCGATGAAGTCCATCGGGTCCGGCTGCTGTCGCACCCTTCACGGGTGCGTGGATTGAAATATCCTCCGGCGATCCGGCATCATCAAGATCCGTGTCGCACCCTTCACGGGTGCGTGGATTGAAATGGCTCTGGTTGATGAACCGGGACCCGAGCCGCTGGTCGCACCCTTCACGGGTGCGTGGATTGAAATAACCCCCTCGATCGCCTCGAACGCGCGATCGGTCGTCGCACCCTTCACGGGTGCGTGGATTGAAATCCTCGCCGTCACAGGCGGGACAGCTGAGCGTCAGTCGCACCCTTCACGGGTGCGTGGATTGAAATAGGCGTTCCCGCTGCCCCTCGGTCCGGGCGTTCTCGTCGCACCCTTCACGGGTGCGTGGATTGAAATAACCCCCTCGATCGCCTCGAACGCGCGATCGGTGTCGCACCCTTCACGGGTGCGTGGATTGAAATCTCCAGCTCGTCGGCGTAGTCCTGCGCCACCGTGGTCGCACCCTTCACGGGTGCGTGGATTGAAATCCTCGGGGGTGCCGGCGTGATCGCGCTCTGCACCATGTCGCACCCTTCACGGGTGCGTGGATTGAAATCATAGCGAAGTCGAACCCATCGAATTGGTCGTCATGTCGCACCCTTCACGGGTGCGTGGATTGAAATGAGGGGGATCTGGGCTACGAGATCATCAATTAGGTCGCACCCTTCACGGGTGCGTGGATTGAAATACCGGCCGGATCTTCACTCCCGGCCGTGAGACCGGTCGCACCCTTCACGGGTGCGTGGATTGAAATCTCCAGTGTTGCGGTGGATCGCCGCCGGGCGATGGTCGCACCCTTCACGGGTGCGTGGATTGAAATGACCAGAACACGATCGGCGATCTCCTCGCCGGCGTGTCGCACCCTTCACGGGTGCGTGGATTGAAATACGCTCTCACCACCTTGCAGATGTCGAGCCGCCCGTCGCACCCTTCACGGGTGCGTGGATTGAAATGGTAAGAACTTAGATCAACAGACCGTACAGAGGGCTGTCGCACCCTTCACGGGTGCGTGGATTGAAATGAGGACCTAACCCGATACGTGATCAAGCAAGGCCGTCGCACCCTTCACGGGTGCGTGGATTGAAATTGGTCGAACGGCCCGATCCATCGTCGCCAGTGACGTCGCACCCTTCACGGGTGCGTGGATTGAAATGTAGAGTAACGAGAACATCGCCCGGTCCCGGCTGGTCGCACCCTTCACGGGTGCGTGGATTGAAATTTCTCCCGCTGCAGGTTGTGGGCGATGAGCGCCTCGTCGCACCCTTCACGGGTGCGTGGATTGAAATAAAGTACCAGTGTGGATGTTCGACGCCATTAACGCGTCGCACCCTTCACGGGTGCGTGGATTGAAATAAGCATACCATGAAATGGGGCTGCAAATATTTAGTCGCACCCTTCACGGGTGCGTGGATTGAAATACGAACCGCCCCGCCTTCTGCGACCAGATATCGAATGTCGCACCCTTCACGGGTGCGTGGATTGAAATCCGGTTGCCCGGGAAATCAAAGAGGCGATCCGGGTCGCACCCTTCACGGGTGCGTGGATTGAAATACGGCCGCCCTGCTCGCAAACCCCGTCACCCTGGGTCGCACCCTTCACGGGTGCGTGGATTGAAATTTACCAACCGACGTACTGGGTCGATAATTCGACCGTCGCACCCTTCACGGGTGCGTGGATTGAAATTTGGCAGATGATGCGGAGATCAAAAAAGAGGAGAGTCGCACCCTTCACGGGTGCGTGGATTGAAATGCCTGCACTACACACTGCCGGCGCTCCTCCTCAGTCGCACCCTTCACGGGTGCGTGGATTGAAATGATCTCAACCTGACCGTGGCGGTCTAGGAGATGATGTCGCACCCTTCACGGGTGCGTGGATTGAAATGAGGATATCGCTGACACCGACAAGGCAAACAGGGTGTCGCACCCTTCACGGGTGCGTGGATTGAAATACGGCAACAAACGCTGCCGGCTCGACCGCAGAGGCCGTCGCACCCTTCACGGGTGCGTGGATTGAAATCATCCCTCCGCACGACGGGTATCCATGGATCGTCGAGTCGCACCCTTCACGGGTGCGTGGATTGAAATCTCGACTCCCGGCAGGCCCGGAGGCCTGCCACAGTCGCACCCTTCACGGGTGCGTGGATTGAAATTGAGACAGTGCACCGCTGCACCACGTACAACACTTGTCGCACCCTTCACGGGTGCGTGGATTGAAATCCAGTGCACCATTTGCAACACCTGGTGCACCACACGTCGCACCCTTCACGGGTGCGTGGATTGAAATGGTACCTACGGGAAGGGCATGGCCGGTTCGAAGGTCGTCGCACCCTTCACGGGTGCGTGGATTGAAATTTGTGGGGATTGCAGGCGACCGCGTGCGTCGTGAGTCGCACCCTTCACGGGTGCGTGGATTGAAATTAGACATGCCGGGGCCGATAATCGTGAAACGAGGGTCGCACCCTTCACGGGTGCGTGGATTGAAATACCATACGCATGATCCCAGGGGTAATTAATCCCGCGTCGCACCCTTCACGGGTGCGTGGATTGAAATCGGGGACCAATCGATTGAGGGTGGCGGATAGTGAGTCGCACCCTTCACGGGTGCGTGGATTGAAATGACACTATCGACGCCCGGAGGTACCTCCCACGTGTGTCGCACCCTTCACGGGTGCGTGGATTGAAATCAGGTTGATGTCGCGGATCGGCCGGATGTAGATGGTCGCACCCTTCACGGGTGCGTGGATTGAAATACGTGAAGATCAACGTGAAGATCGAGATACCATTGTCGCACCCTTCACGGGTGCGTGGATTGAAATTTTGACACGCAAGTACGTGAAACCCCGTTTAATAGTCGCACCCTTCACGGGTGCGTGGATTGAAATTTCGATCTCAATCAGGTTGTCCATGAGACAGAGGTCGCACCCTTCACGGGTGCGTGGATTGAAATCACGGGAGGAGGTGGAGGAGGTCGCCCGCCGGGAGTCGCACCCTTCACGGGTGCGTGGATTGAAATTAATGCCCCTTAACCCGCAGGTCCGGGATACGGGGTCGCACCCTTCACGGGTGCGTGGATTGAAATCAGCGGGTCTTGATTGCAGCGTTGGTGCGACGGGTCGCACCCTTCACGGGTGCGTGGATTGAAATCAGCGGGTCTTGATTGCAGCGTTGGTGCGACGGGTCGCACCCTTCACGGGTGCGTGGATTGAAATTGTTTACTGGGTCGGAAGTCATCACGGATCAGCTGCGTCGCACCCTTCACGGGTGCGTGGATTGAAATCAATCGGAACAATGGCACCCACCTCGAGCTCAGGTAGTCGCACCCTTCACGGGTGCGTGGATTGAAATACCGCCTGCACGATCACCCTCACCGTCGCCGGCGGTCGCACCCTTCACGGGTGCGTGGATTGAAATGAAGGTACACTGGCCCAGACGGTCGCCGCCGAGAGTCGCACCCTTCACGGGTGCGTGGATTGAAATCCGCCGGAAGAAGTCGTGATCACGGACGGATCGCGTGGTCGCACCCTTCACGGGTGCGTGGATTGAAATCCGAAATATGACCGCTACCGGACCACAGGCACGCACGTCGCACCCTTCACGGGTGCGTGGATTGAAATACGGATCGATGTGGCATTCAGCGGGAACACCAGGTCGCACCCTTCACGGGTGCGTGGATTGAAATGTACGAGATTGACTCGATCATACTGGTGCTCCGATGTCGCACCCTTCACGGGTGCGTGGATTGAAATCACACTCTTCGGCCACCGGCACCGTGCCGCCGAAGTCGCACCCTTCACGGGTGCTTGGATTGAAATTGGCTTCTCGGTCCATTGACGGCGGCACTCGGGAGTCGCACCCTTCACGGGTGCGTGGATTGAAATTGCCACAGCGGGTCGCTCTCAGAGATGATCGCGAGTCGCACCCTTCACGGGTGCGTGGATTGAAATCCTATCTCCCGCTTAGACCTGCCCGGGAGTTTCTGGTCGCACCCTTCACGGGTGCGTGGATTGAAATCCGGATCAGGTGGGTGATCCGCGAATGTCGAAAGTCGCACCCTTCACGGGTGCGTGGATTGAAATGAGCAGATCGATGCGGCGAAGATCCCGACGAACAGTCGCACCCTTCACGGGTGCGTGGATTGAAATATCCAGGAGAATCTGGAGAAGGACGCGAAAGGCGTCGCACCCTTCACGGGTGCGTGGATTGAAATCTCTCGGTGCCGGAACGTATGAAGAGGGAACCGGTCGCACCCTTCACGGGTGCGTGGATTGAAATTCGTATGAAGCGCCGTGGCGATCTCTTCTCGACGGTCGCACCCTTCACGGGTGCGTGGATTGAAATCGTAGTCGCGGTAGGGACCGCGATCCCGAAGGCCGTCGCACCCTTCACGGGTGCGTGGATTGAAATACCTTGATAAACAAGTTGCGCGCATCGCCAGTGGTCGCACCCTTCACGGGTGCGTGGATTGAAATGATATCCCAGTGCACCAGGAGCCGGACCCGCCCGTGTCGCACCCTTCACGGGTGCGTGGATTGAAATCTACCTGACGGGTCCGTACGGCGCGGTCGTGATGTCGCACCCTTCACGGGTGCGTGGATTGAAATAACAATCCCATATAGGATGTCAAGGTCGATCGACGTCGCACCCTTCACGGGTGCGTGGATTGAAATTCACATTTTACTGCACAATACCTAGTGAACAGCCGTCGCACCCTTCACGGGTGCGTGGATTGAAATTGGAGCCAGCGCCACTGCATCTCTGCCGTCACGTCGTCGCACCCTTCACGGGTGCGTGGATTGAAATATCTCCAGCGAGTCTTTGCTCGCAGCGAGGACATGTCGCACCCTTCACGGGTGCGTGGATTGAAATGTGTCCGGCATAGGCATCGCCGTGCCGAAAGACGGTCGCACCCTTCACGGGTGCGTGGATTGAAATACCGTCAGAATAGAGGTAGGGACCGTAAGGATTGTCGCACCCTTCACGGGTGCGTGGATTGAAATTAAGCTATGAAAAAAGACCCTTTTATCCACCGCCGTCGCACCCTTCACGGGTGCGTGGATTGAAATGGAGTCAAGACTGCTGACACGAATGGATATCTCGTCGCACCCTTCACGGGTGCGTGGATTGAAATGACCAGGGCCGTCGGGAGATCCCCGACCCGGGGGTCGCACCCTTCACGGGTACGTGGATTGAAATCGGTTATCCGAGAGCCAGGCGGCACACTCGGCCGGTCGCACCCTTCACGGGTGCATGGATTGAGATACATCGCGGCCTGCGTAGCTGCGGAGGAACAGCAAGTGCCCCCTTCCGTGCCTCCCCGCCGGCTGCATCGGCCCGCCCCCGAACCGTGCGCCCGGGTTCACCCGTCCTGCGCGACTCTCTTCAGTGTAAACCGGAAGGCCGCCCCTTCCTCTGGATGGCCCGGCAC
>Ga0208462_1001060_pt1 | contig 20861 bp, 12 predicted proteins | sample AD_SCU001_MetaG_FD_184452 | JGI IMG/M metagenome (GOLD analysis project Ga0208462, IMG submission 184452) | Active sludge microbial communities of municipal wastewater-treating anaerobic digesters from China - AD_SCU001_MetaG (SPAdes) (version 2) | ecosystem: Engineered > Bioreactor > Anaerobic...
ATATAAGGTGTGACTCCGGGTAACGCGCGGCTTCGTATGGTCACTGTGGCACTTGATAAAGCATGCCTTAAATTCCCAAAAGGGGGGAAAATAATAAATTTTATTAGCCCTCAATATCCTGCAGATCCGTAATATGTTGAGGGAATTTATTTATTCACCTGCCAAAAACCAACCACTCCACTTCGTAAATAATAAACAAATATCAAATATTTGAAGTTAATCAGACAAGATATTCTTCTTCAGGCATGCTTTGTGTACTTAAAAAATGATGGAAACAAGCACCTGGTGGGGAATTGGAATTAAATATCAGAGTTGAATTATGTGTGAACCGACTTAGTAAAGGCCTTATATAAGATAGCGACATCAAATGGAGGAGACCGGACATGCAGAGCACATGGACACAGCGTTATCCAGAGCACTATTTGTTTTATTATTCGCGTTTTTTACTGTGTTTCGGGACAGCCATACTGTTATTCGCCTCGGCGGCGGGTTGCTCGAAAGGACCCAAAGAAGCGCCCAAACCGCCGGTTGTGGAGGTGATGACGGTCATCCAGAAGGATGTTCCTGTTTACAAAGAGTGGATCGGGACGCTCGACGGTATGGTCAACGCCACTATCCGGGCTCAGGTCCAGGGATATCTTATTAAACAAAACTATCGCGATGGTGATCTCGTGAAGAAAGGGCAGATACTTTTCGAGATCGATCCGCGTACTTTCAAGGCTGCTCTGGATCAGGCGCAAGGCCAACTGGAAGTCCAGCAGGCAAGATGGTCAACAGCCAAGGCAAACCTGGCCCGAATCAAACCTCTTGCCGCTGTCAACGCTGTCAGCAAGAAGGATCTTGATGACTCCATCGGGGCGGAGCAGGCGGCCCGCGCGGCAGTACTTGCCGCCCGAGCCAGTGTCGACAAGGCCAAGCTTGAAGTGGGTTTCACAAAAATCAGCTCACCTATAGACGGCATTGCCGGTCTTGCCAAGGCCCAGATCGGTAATCTCGTAGGCCCGGGGGCGACAGAGGAACTGACAACGGTTTCGACGGTAAATCCGATCAAGTTCTACTTCCAGATAAGCGAGCAGGAATACATTAAGGCTATGCAGCGTTCAGCAACAGAGAGAGAAAGAAAAGAGGGTGAACTGATCCTCGCTGACGGGAGCATCTACCCTGAAAAGGGGCGTTACGCCTTTGCCGATCGGCAGGTGGATATCACGACGGGGACTATAAAAGTAGCGGCAGTATTTCCCAACCCGGGCAATCTCCTGCGCCCGGGTCAGTACGGAAGGATACGGGTGGCCCAATCTATCAGAAAAGAAGCCCTGCTCGTGCCTCAGCGGTCCGTATCTGAAGTCCAGGGAAAATACATGGTGGCAGTGGTAGGGACGGACAACAAAGTGGACATTCGGCCCGTGAAAACTGCGGAACGCATTGACAACCTCTGGGTCATCCTCGATGGTCTTAAACCCGGCGAGCGCGTTGTCGTCGAGGGGATTCAGAAAGTGCGCCCCGGAATGCCGGTGACGCCGAAGCCCTTTGTCGAAAAACAGGCGGAGACCAAAGTAATGCCGGAAGCACCTCCCGCGGCGAAACCGGAGGAGAAGACTCAGACCTCCAAGGAATCCGCCGAGCCTGCGAAGGCCGAGAGGAGGTAGAGCACTATGGCAAAATTCTTCATTAACCGTCCCATCGTGGCCATGGTCATCGCCATTCTCATGGTCATTGTTGGCCTTGTGGCCATGTCGGGCTTGCCCACGGCACAGTTTCCCAACATTGTCCCACCGGAAATGAAGGTAACCGGTCTCTACCCCGGCGCAGATGCGTTGACCATGGAGCAGTCCGTGGCCACACCCATCGAACAGCAGATGTCCGGTGTGGACAACATGAACTACATGTATTCTCTTAATTCCAACGACGGCAAGACGGTCCTGACAGTGAACTTCGACATCAAGACGGACCCCAGCACCGACCAGATCCTTGCTCAGATGAGGACAAACCAGGCCAATTCGCAGCTTCCCACCGACGTGATCAACCAGGGCGTCACGGTGCAAAAATCGACGTCGGCGCCTCTGATCGTGTTTGCTCTTTTTTCTCCCAAAGAGACTTACGACAACGTCTTTCTGGCGAACTACTGTTACATTAATATCAACGACCAGATGACCCGTGTCCCAGGTATCGCCAGCGTCACCATTTTCGGCGCCGGTCAGTATGCCATGCGCCTCTGGGTGAAGCCGGATCGGCTTGCCAAACTGGCGATAACCATTCCCGAGATCGTCAACGCCGTTCAGCAACAGAACGCCGTGAACCCGGCGGGTCAGATCGGCGGCGAACCAATGCCGCCCGGTCAGGAATTCACCTATGCCGTTCGTTCCCAGGGCCGTCTCCAGAATGAGGAGGAGTTTGGAAACATCGTGATCCGGGCAAATCCTGACGGCTCCCTTGTCCATATTAAAGATGTGGGACGGATCGAGCTGGGAGCCCAGTCGTACAATATGATTGGCCGTCTTAACGGCAAGCCTGCGGCCATCATCGCCCTCTACCAGTTGCCGGGTACGAACGCGATTGATGCGGCCAAAGGGGCCAAGAAGCTCATGGAGCAACTTAAGGAAAAGTTCCCCGCCGATCTGGATTACGTTGTCGCCCTGGATACGACGCTTGCCGTTACGGAGGGCATCAAAGAGATTGTCCATACACTTTTCGAGGCCCTCGTTCTCGTCATCATCGTCGTATTTATATTTCTGCAGGGTTGGAGAGCAACGCTTATCCCGCTTCTGGCCGTGCCGGTCTCCCTGGTGGGCACCTTCATGCTCTTCCCGCTCTTCGGGTTTTCCATCAATACGCTTTCACTCTTTGGCCTGGTCTTAGCCATCGGACTTGTTGTCGATGATGCCATTGTTGTTGTTGAGGCCGTGGAGCACCATATAGAGCACGGGATGACGCCTAAGGAGGCAACCCTGAAAGCCATGGAAGAGGTCTCGGGGCCGGTCATTGCCATTGCCGTCATTCTGGCGGCAGTTTTTGTCCCGACGGCGTTCATTCCGGGGATCACGGGACGCCTCTATCAGCAGTTCGCCGTGACGATTGCCGTATCCGTCATTATATCGGCCTTCAACGCCCTCACACTTTCCCCGGCCTTGTCTGCCCTCCTGCTTCGGCCGAAGAAGAAAGCCTGGGGTCCACTGCAGAAGTTCTATGACGGGTTTAACCGCATCTTCGGCCGTTCGACGGACGGGTATGTGAACTGGTGTGATCATCTGATCCGCAAGAGCAAGATGAGCCTCCTCTTCCTCGTCGGGACAGTCATTCTGGCCGGCTTCTTCGGGAAGCATCTGCCGACCTCCTTCCTCCCCGACGAGGACCAGGGGTATGTCTATGCAGGGCTTCAGCTTCCCGACGCGTCCTCGCTGCAGAGGACCGACGATGTAACAAAAAAGGCCGAGGAGATCATCAAGAGTACACCCGGCGTAAAATATTGCACGTCCGTTGTCGGCTATAGCATGCTTAGCGGCGTTGCCAACACTTACAGCTCCTTTTTCTTCGTTACACTGGAGGATTGGGCCGCAAGGAAAAAGCCGGAGGAGAAATATGATGCCATCAAGGCTCATCTGACCCGCGGACTGGGGTCCCTGACGGAGGCCATCGGTTTTGCCTTTCCGCCCCCGGCCATCCCCGGTATTGGGACTTCGGGCGGTTTTACCTTCATTCTTGAGGACAGGGCAGGCAACGACATCAAATATCTTGCCGACCAGACGAACCGTTTTCTCGAGGCGGCGCGGAAGCGGCCGGAACTTGCCGGCCTCAGCACAACCTTCCGTCCTAACGTGCCCCAGGTATTCGTAGACGTTGACCGCGACAAAGTCCTGAAGCAGGGGGTGAATCTTTCGGATGCTTACAAAACCCTGCAGTGCTTCATGGGAGGCTCCTTTGTGAACTACTTCAACCGGTTCGGCCGTCAGTGGCAGATTTATGTTCAGGCCGAGGGTGAGTACAGAACGAAGGCGGAGAACCTTGGACAGTTCTATGTCCGGAACAGCAACGGCATAATGGTCCCCCTCTCCGCTATGACCAGCACCCGCTCTATTGCAGGGCCGGAATTCACTATGCGCTATAACCTCTACCGCGCAGCCCAGATCAATGGATCGGCGGCACCCGGATACAGTTCCGTGCAGGCCATGGAGGCCCTGGAGCAGGTCTTTGCCGAGACGATGCCCAGGGAGATGGGGTATGATTACCTTGGTATGAGTTATCAGGAGAAAAAGGCCCAGGAGGGGGTATCGCCTGCCGTAATCTTTGCCTTCTCGCTTCTGTGCGTCTTCCTGATCCTGGCTGCTCAGTATGAGAGTTGGTCTCTACCCTTCAGCGTGCTTCTGGGAACACCAATTGCCGTTATGGGTGCTTTCGGCGCTCTGTGGCTGTTAAGGTTTGAGAACAATGTCTATGCCCAGATCGGCCTTGTTATGCTTATCGGGCTTGCAGCAAAAAACGCGATACTCATCGTTGAATTCGCCAAAATGGAATACGACAAGGGTAAACCCGTTATAGAAGCCGCCTTGACCGGGGCGAAATTACGACTGCGGCCGATCCTGATGACGTCCTTTGCCTTCATCCTTGGCTGTGTGCCGCTGGCGCTTGCCAGCGGCGCCGGGGCCATCTCGCGGCGCGTGATGGGATGGGCGGTCATCGGTGGAATGCTGGCGGCAAGTTTCATCGCCATCTTTCTCATCCCCGTCACTTTTTATGTTGTGCAGAAACTGTCACACCGGGGGGAAAAGGCAGCACCTGTAAATGTTGAGGTGACAAAAAAGGAGGAGGAAGGCCATGAATAAAGCAATCTTCTCCGCATTGACTGTAATTCTGTTGATGGGCTGCGCTGTCGGTCCTGATTACAAACGCCCGAGCATAGAAAGCCCCGCTGTATGGCGCATCGAAGTAAAAGATTCACAGGAAATGGCCAACACGGCGTGGTGGCATCAGTTCAATGACCCTGTTATGAACTCACTGATCGAAGAAGCCCTGAAGCATAACACGGATCTGCGGATCGCTACCGCTCGAATCGAGGAGTACGTCGGAAGGTACTGGGTGGGACGTTCCGGTCTATTCCCGCAAATCGGAGCGAATGCCCAAGCCGGGAGAAGCCGCATTTCGGAGGAGGGAGCAACTCCTCTCTCTACACAAACGGAAAATCCGGCGGACTTCTACCAGGGCGTCTTCAATGGCAGCTGGGAGATCGATATCTGGGGAAAATTGAGAAGGGCCACCGAAGCATCACGGGCGGACCTGCTCGCGACCAGGGAGGCCCGGCAGGCCGTCATTCTTTCACTGGTCAGCGCTGTTGCCAACGGCTACATCCTTTTACGCGATCTGGACAAGCAAAAGGAAATAGCTGTGCAGACGGCTAAAGTTCGAGAGGATGCTTACAAACTCTTCAAACAGCGGTTTGAAGGGGGAGTCATCTCGGAGCTGGAACTCAACCAGGTCAAGTCCGAGTATGAACAGGCCCTGGCCACGATTCCGCAAATAGAGAAACAGGTTGCATTCCAGGAACATGCCTTGAGCCAACTACTCGGCAGGAATCCGGGGTCCATCGCCCGCGGCAAGAGCATCGACGAGCTGATTCTTCCTGTTGCCCCAGCGGGACTGCCCTCGGATCTGCTGGAAAAACGCCCGGATATTCGCCAGGCAGAGCAGGTTCTTATCGCCGCTAATGCCCGGATTGGTGTGGCACGGGCCCAATACTTCCCTACAATTTCTCTTACGGGATTCTTTGGCTGGGCCAGTGCGGATCTCTCGAATTTATTCACCGGATCGGCAAGGGTATGGAGCTGGGCCGGCAATCTCACCGCCCCGATCTTCACCGGGGGGGCTATTACAGGGCAGGTCAAAGCCGCGGAGGCTATCCAGCAGCAGGCCCTGCTCAGCTACCGGAATGCCGTCCAGACGGCCTTCCGGGAGGTGGAGGACGCCCTGGTCGATCAGAAGCGCACCCGTGAGCAACTGGCGGCTCAGCAGCGGCAGGTTGACGCCCTGCGTGAGTATACACGCTTTGCGCGTCTACGCTATGAGAACGGTTTTACCAGCTATTTAGAGGTTCTCGATGCCGAGCGGAGTCTTTTTTCCGCAGAACTGAGCTACGCGCAGACCCAGGGGGGGCTCTTCGCAGCTCTGGTAAACCTCTATAAGGCCACGGGTGGAGGATGGGTGGTCGAAGCGGACAAGCTGACGGCGGCGGCAGCCACACCTGGTGGAGCCATGGAAAAATCGGAGAAACGTTAAAGATGTAATTGCTTCGTGGCCCATAGATAGCATTTCCTGAGGGCATTCGTATTTTAAAAACAACTATCTTTTATTCAAAAGGAGATTAACCATGGAAAACTGGCAAAAAAAAATGGAGGACACCTTCGGCCTCATGGGAAAGATCACCCGTCTGTATACATCCCGTATTCTTGAAGCACGAAAGGATAATTTGAGTGACATACAAAAGGCCATTATGGGCGCTGGACAATCATCTGTGTTTGAGGCCACCGAAAATCCATGGCAGGCGTGGGCTTCATATGTGACTGACGCCGCGCAGCGTTCGGTGTTGTTCTGGGATGTTTTACGGGAGCGTGGCAATACCTACCTGGAACATGTGAAGCAAGGAAGCCCTCCGCTTTTGGCTTTCGAATGGGAGATGGTCTCCGATGGACGCAAATTTGAGCGTCCCGTCAATTACGCTCTGATACGTATCATCCCGCCGGAGGGTGTGAAAGTTGACGACACCCGGCGTCCTTTTATCATTATTGATCCCCGTGCGGGCCATGGGCCGGGTATCGGGGGGTTCAAAAAAGATTCCGAAGTCGGTGTCGCCCTGGAGTTCGGCTATCCCGTTTATTTCGTAATATTCTTTCCCGACCCCGAACCAGGGCAGACGATCATCGATGTCAATATGGCCGAGGCGAAATTTCTGGACACTGTAGTCCAACGGCACCCCGCAAGCCCCAAGCCGACAATTTACGGGAATTGCCAGGGAGGATGGGCCTCCATGCTTATCGCGGCGAACGATCCCCTCAAGGTCGGTCCCGTCGTGATCAACGGCGCACCCATGTCGTACTGGAGCGGCAGCTGGAGCGGGGGCGAAGGCGAAAACCCGATGCGCTACTCCGGGGGGCTTCTCGGGGGTTCCTGGATGTCGCTGCTGCTCAGTGATCTGGGGAACGGCAAGTTTGACGGCGCCTACCTTGTGGAGAATTTCGAGAACCTCAACCCGGCGAACACATTCTGGAACAAGTACTACAACCTTTGGAAAGGCATCGATACGGAAAGGGAACGGTTTCTGGAATTCGAAAAATGGTGGGGCGGTTACTTCCTCATGAACGAAGAAGAGATTCGCTGGATTGTTGAAAATCTTTTCGTCGGCAATAAGCTGGCTCGCGGTGAAGTGAAGGCGGCGCCCGGCACATACTTCAATATCAAGTCCATCCATTCCCCCATAATCATCTTTTCCTCAAAGGGGGACAACATTACACCGCCGCAGCAGGCAATCAACTGGATTTCCGACGTCTACTCGAGCACGGCGGAGATCAAAGCGAACGGGCAGGTTATCGTCGCACTCCTGCATGAGGATGTGGGCCACCTCGGCATTTTTGTTTCGGGAAAGGTTGCCCAGAAAGAGCACACTGAAATCGTCGAAGCCCTTGACTACATAGAGAAGCTTCGGCCCGGCCTCTACGTCATGGAACTCGAGGAAACGTCGGGCACGGGGAAAGACAAATACCTCTCCACGTTCAGGGAAGTGCCCCTGGAGAATCTGCGGCGTATCAACAAGCTCGAACGAAAGGATGAAAAACCATTCGAACTGGTCGAGGATTTGTCCGTGATCAACGAGAAGATCTACGCCATTTACGGACGGCCACTGGTCAGGAGCCTGGTGACCGAGAAAACCGCTGAGATGCGGCGGAATCTACACCCCCTCAGGGCTCAGCGCTGGTTCTTCAGCGACAATAACCCCTTGATGGGGCCCGTTTCGGCAGCGGCCTCCACAGTCAAAGCAGGACGGAAGCCGGTTTCGCAGGACAATTCATTCCGGAGGCTGGAAGAGGCCTGGTCCGAAATTATCACCTCCTCCCTGAATCTCTACCGTGATTTGCGGGATGCGACCAGTGAAGCTGCTTTCTTCCAGATTTTTGGATCCATGATTGCCCTCGGGTTTTCTGGCGACGTCAAACCCCCGATTCAGGTTGAAACCAAGGTTAATCTTAAAGAGCTGCCCTACGTGAAGGAAGCCCTGTCGTCCATTGATCAGGGAGGTTACCCGGAGGCAGTTGCCCGGATCGGGGCCCTTCTGGGCCGGTATGCGGGCGCCATTCCCCTTGTACGACTGCAAATGGCGGATGAGTTTGTCCGTTCGGATAGTGTGCTCTCAAAACTCTCGGCAGATGAAATTCGGCGTCTGCGTTCCGATGCGGGGGTGATGGCGCTTCTGGAGCCCGAAAAGACCATGGATGCTCTGCCGCAGCTCCTCGCCGTGGATGAAGAAAGGGAACACATCTTATCGATCCTGAAATGGGGACTGTCGGTGGAAGGCATCGCACCGGAGCAGCGTGCAACGATCCTGGCCATCATGGACCGTCTCCATAAACCGGGCACCCGCGGTGCGAAGGGTAAGAATAAATGACGCCTGATCGTTTCCCCATTCACGTAACAAAAATATAAGGAGGAACGATGAGCGAGAGCAAAATTGTCAGCCCGGTCATAGATGACATAAAGGCCCATATGAAGCGCGGGAAGATCGTTTCGGCGGAAGAGGCCGTGCGCGTCATTCGAAGCGGTGACACGGTTGCCCTGGACGGCGTTGTGGGGGGCGGCGCCCCCGACGAACTGATCATCGCCCTTGAGAAACGGTTTTTGGAAAGCGGAGAACCCCGGGGACTGACGCTCATGTATGCCTCGGGAATCGGGGATGGGCAGGATAAAGGCGTCAACCGAATTGCGCAGGAAGGCCTGCTTAAACGGGTGATTGCCGGGCACTGGGGATTGACCCCGAAGATGCAGAAGCTGGCTGTAGACGGGAAGATCGAGGCCTACAATCTGCCGCAAGGCATTATCACGCATATGTTCCGTGATGTTGCCGCCCATAAACCACGGACAATTTCGAGCGTCGGTATCGGGACCTTTGTTGACCCGAGACTGGGCGGGGGAAAGATCAATTCGATCACAAAGGACGACCTCGTTGAAGTTGTTACCTTTGACGGCAGAGAATACCTGGCCTACAGGACGGTACCCATACAAGTGGCGTTTCTCAGGGGTACGACGGCCGACATGGACGGCAATATCTCGATGGAACGTGAGGCCATGACACTAGAGGTGCTTCCGATCGCCATGGCGGCAAGGAACTCCGGCGGGATTGTCGTCGTCCAGGTAGAGCGCATTGCCGACCGGGGTGCATTAAATCCGCGTCACGTGAAGATTCCCGGCGTTCTTGTCGACTGTGTTGTCGTTTCCCGGCCGGAGCACCACTGGCAGACTTACGGTGTCCAATACAACCATGCTTTCAGCTGCGAGTTCAAGATTCCGTCAGCCAGTGTGGCACGGCTTGATATGGACGATCGAAAGATCATCGCCCGGCGCGCAGCGCTGGAACTGAAGCCCAACATGGTTGTCAATCTTGGGATTGGTATACCGGAGGGCGTGGCCAACGTAGCCAACGAAGAAGGAATTTTCGATTACCTGACCCTTACGGCGGAAGCCGGTTCGGTTGGGGGGATCCCTTCCGGCGGAATGAATTTCGGGGCCGCGACAAACATGGACTGCCTGCTGGACATGCATTTTCAGTTTGATTTTTACGATGGAGGGGGGCTCGATCTTGCGTGTCTGGGGCTTGCCCAGATGGATCGACACGGAAACGTGAATGTAAGCCGCTTCGGCCCCAAGCTCGCGGGATGCGGAGGCTTCATCAACATCAGTCAGAACTCGAAGAAGATGATCTTTGCGGGAACCTTTACCGCGGGGGGGACGCAGGTGGACGTCGATGACGGGAAGCTCCGGATCGTGAAAGAAGGAGGTGTGAAGAAATTCGTAAATGAGGTGGAACAGGTGACTTTCAGCGGGGATACGGCGAGAATGAACAATCTCGATGTCCTGTTCATTACGGAGCGTTGCGTTTTTACCCTTGCCGATGAAGGCGTGGAACTGACGGAAATAGCGCCGGGTGTGGATCTGGAAAAAGACATCCTGGCCTACATGGATTTCCAGCCGATCGTGAAGAACCTGAAAAAGATGGATGAGAGGATTTTCCGGCTTCCGCCGATGGATCTGAAAACAGATCTTCTCAGCAAGCCGATATCCGAAAGGCTGAAGTATGACCCTGCGTCGAACATCTTCTTCGTCAATTTCGAAGGTCTGCAGATCCGATCGCTGAAGGATATCGAAGCAATCCGGACCCAGACGGAAGCCGTCCTGCGCCCGCTGGGGCGGAAGGTGGATGCAATCGTCAACTATGACAATTTTTTTATTCTTCCGGAGCTCGTGGATGATTATGCTGATACGGTAAGTTATATTGTTTCGAGCTTCTACGAGAAAGTTACCCGATACACAACCAGCGCTTTTCTGCGGATGAAACTGGGAGACGGGCTGAAGGCGCGGGGGTTTGCCTCACACGTCTACGAATCCAGAGAGGAGGCCCGGAAAGGGCTGAAATCTGAGAAATGAATCCCGACTAAGTGATTCAAAAGTGAAAGGAGTCTGTATGCAACGGAAACATTTATGGATGCCGGTTGTAAGCATCTCCATCGCCATTTTGATTGCACTCCCCTTGCAGTCGCTGGCGGAGTCTAATAATGATGCTTCCCAGAAGAAGCTGTCGAAGGAGGAGCTTGCCCAGTTACTCGCACCGATCGCCCTTTACCCGGACGATCTGGTTTCCCAGATACTCATGGCCTCAACTTATCCGCTTGAAGTCGTTCAGGCGGATCGCTGGGTGAAGAAAAACAAGCAGATGAAAGGGGATGCCCTCGCCAAGGCCCTCGAAAAAGAGGACTGGGATCCGAGTGTAAAGTCCCTGGTCGGTTTCCCGAGCATATTGGCGGCCATGAGCGAGAAGCTCGACCTTACCACAAAAGTAGGTGATGCTTTTCTTTCCCAGCAGAAGGATGTGATGGATACAATCCAGATGCTGCGGAAAAAGGCCTACGATGCGGGCAATCTGAAAACGTCGAAAGAGCAGAAGGTAATAGTCGAGAAGGAGGTTATTGTCATCAAACAGGCCGATCCCGAGGTTATCTATGTTCCGTCTTACAGTCCGACGGTGGTCTACGGAGCCTGGATGTATCCCGCCTATCCCCCCTACTACTATTACCCGCCGCCTCCGCCCGCCTATCCGGCGTACCATTTTGCCGCCGGGGTCGCTATCGGTGTTGCCTGGGGTTATGCCTGGGGCAACTGCAACTGGCATGGCGGGCATGTGGAGCAAAATATCAATCAGAACATCAATATCAACCGTAACATCGATCGAAGCAAATATCAAAGCAGGGTGAAAACGAGCGACAGAAAGTGGCAGCACAACCCGGAACACCGTCGCGGTGTTGCCTACAAGGATGGTGCGACGGCAAAGAGATACGGGCAGTCTCCGGCGCGTTCCATGGAGGGACGGCGTGAATCACGCGGTTACGGCAGCGCCGGTGTCAGCAGGGGGGGGCGCCCTTCGGCAGGCACCATGGAGAGAGGTGGTGCCGGCGGCAGCAGGGGGGACCGCCCTTCGGCAGGAACTATGGATAGGGGGGACAGAGGCAGCCGTGACAGCGCTTTCAGCCGAAGCGGCGAAAGCGGCAGACAGGCAAGGACGGCAAGCGACCGCGGTCTGTCCAGCCGTCAGAGCTCTGTTGGCGGCAGCAGTTTCGGCGGGGGAGGATCAAGAGGCAGCCGTGGTTCCAGCGGCGGCGCATCAAGAGGCGGCGGTGGCCGTGGCGGCGGACGCAGATAGCCCGTAGTTTGTTTATCGAATATCACCACAATAAATACGGAGGATATAGCATGAAGGTTAAGACATCCCACAGTATTTCCAGTATTCTGCTGCCACTGCTGGTAATGTTTTTCATTTTTGCAGCCGGAATGCCCGCGTTGGCGGCCGCTTCCGGTAAGGGGCAGAAATTATTCTCCTCAGCGGAGGATGCCGCCTCCGCCCTTGCCGCCGCGGTAAAAAGCGGCAATACAAGCGAGGTAATCGCTATACTCGGCCCGGAATCGCCAGAAATTATCTCCTCCGGCGACAAGGTTGCCGACAAGGAAGGCATTGAGCGGTTCATCAGGCTCTACGATGAAAAACACCTGATTCAAAGCGCTGCAGGCAACAAGTCCATAATGGTGCTGGGCAATGACGATTTCCCCTTCCCGGTGCCGCTGGTCAAAAAAGGAAATAAATGGCGGTTTGATGCCAGGGCCGGCAGGGAAGAGATCCTCAACCGTCGCATCGGCCGGAACGAGCTGGAAGTGATCAATGTTATGCTCACCTATGTAGACGCTCAGCGTGAATATGCCTCCAAGGACCGGGACAGTGATGCGGTGCTCGAATTTGCCCAGAAATTCCGCAGTACAACGGGTAAAAAGGATGGGCTCTTCTGGGAGGCGAAAGACGGGGTGGAAGTAAGCCCCTTGGGTTCTCTTGTCGCCAAGGCGGACAGTGAGGGATATGCAAAAAGTAAAGGTGGGGACAATTCACCATATTGGGGCTACCTCTTCAAAATTCTCAAGGCGCAGGGCGCCTATGCCGAAGGAGGCGCTTTCGACTATGTGGTGAACGGCAGGATGATTCTCGGCTTTGCACTTGTCGCTTATCCGGTTGAGTATGGCAATTCCGGCATCATGACCTTTGTCGTCAACCAGAACGGCATTGTCTATCAGAAAGACCTGGGCAGGAATACCGGTAAAATCGCCGCAGCAATGGAATCCTACAATCCTGATCAAACCTGGAAAAAGGTCGAATAAAGGTCAGGTTAGAAAGAGGAGGTTATCATGGAGAATATCCGGGAAATTTCCAATGTTCCCTTCGATAAAATCGAGGTCGGCCAATCAGCCGAAATGAGCGTCACACTGACGAAAACACAGATAGATATGATGGCGCTGGTATCAGGCGATGCGGATGCCTTCCATTTCGAGGGAGGATCAGGCCGTGCACGGCCTGAGTCGCAGAAGGTGGAGGCGGTCGGAGCCGAAGCCGTCCTGTCTGCCGTAATCGGAATCAAACTACCAGGCCCGGGGTCCCGAATCCTGAGTCGGGCTCTGGCATACAAAGGAGACATCCGAACAGGAGACACCATCACGGCGACCGTCACCGTCCGGCAAAAGCAAACGGAGGGCGCTGTTGTTGTTCTTGACGGTCGCTGCGTAAATCAGCATGGTGACGAACTGGTTACCGGGACGGTTTCCGTGGCTGCGCCGACGTCTCAGCTGCTTTATAATGATATTGTGCCGCCCAATTTGATACTTCGCCGAAACGACGCATTTGCGGGCTTGTTCAATGCCTGTGAAGGATGTGCACCGGTCGTTTGTGCCGTTGCCCACCCCTGTGACACCGACTCGCTGATGGGAGCAATTGAAGCGGCCCGCCGAAACCTCATCATTCCCATACTTGTCGGTCCGGAGGAAAAGATCCGTAGTGTTGCCGATGCTTCACGAATAGATATTTCCCCCTATCAGATCGTTTCTACGCCGCACAGCCATGCCTCTGCGGCAAAAGCCGTTGAATTGGCCAGTTCAGGACAGGCCGAGGCCATCATGAAAGGAAGCCTTCATACCGACGAAATCATGGGGGCTATCGTTCCGGTTGCCGCCGGTCTTCGCACCTCACGCCGGATCAGCCATGCCTTTGTCATGGATGTGCCGACTTATCACAAACCTTTCATCATCAGCGACGCGGCCGTTAACATCTTTCCGAATCTGGAGGTCAAGGTTGACATTATCCAAAATGCGATTGATCTTGCCCATGTATTAAAGGTCGCAAATCCCAAAATTGCCCTTCTTTCAGCCGTGGAGACGGTCACATCGAAAATTCCATCCACGCTGGATGCCGCGGCGCTTTGCAAGATGGCCGACAGAGGTCAGATCACGGGAGGCATTATTGACGGGCCGCTCGCCTTCGACAATGCCATTAGCGCGGAAGCAGCCAGGACGAAGGGTATCACCTCGCCGGTGAGCGGAGATCTTGACATCATGGTTGCTCCCGATCTTGAATCCGCCAATATGATTTTCAAGCAGCTCACCTATCTTGCCGGGGCTGAGGGTGCCGGTATTGTTCTCGGGACGCGGGTGCCGGTCGTTCTGACGAGTCGCGCCGACACGGTGAGGACACGTTTAACGTCGACGGCGGTTATGACACTCATTGCGCATGCGCGCCGGACCGGAAAGTACGAGACGAGGTGATCTGATGCAAAAACTCATCCTTGTCCTCAATGCCGGGTCCTCCAGCTTGAAATTCACTCTTTTTGTCGATCAGGGTGAAACGCCCGAAGTTCTCTACGATGGCCAGATCGAAGGTATCCTGACGGAGTCACGATTCAGGGCAAAGGACGGGGCGGGAAAGCTGGTTGCCGAGAAGACGTGGCCTGCGGAAACACCCCTCGGTCACGAAGGAGCCATCGAGGCCCTCTTTGCTTGGGGGCGGGAAGTCCTGGGGGACGCAGGCAGTATTGCGGCCGTGGGCCACCGTGTCGTCCACGGAGGACTTAAGTACACGAAACCCACTCTCGTCAATGATCACATCCTGGCGGAACTGGAGAAATTTAATCCCCTGGCACCGCTGCACCAGCCTCACAATCTTGCCGCCATCCGCGTTATTGCGAAGAGACGTTCCGACATTCCCCAGGTCGCCTGTTTCGACACGTCCTTTCACACGAGCATTCCCGCCGTGGCGCAAACATTTGCGATTCCCCGAAAATACAGCGAGCAGGGAATTCGCCGCTACGGTTTCCACGGCCTCTCCTATGAATACATTGCCTCGGTTCTTCCGGAGATCGATTCAGGCGCTGCAAAAGGTCGGACAGTCGTTGCGCACCTGGGAAACGGCGCCAGCATGTGTGCCATGCAGGGATTGAAGAGCATGGCCTGCACCCTGGGATTTACCGCCGTTGACGGTCTCATGATGGGAACGCGCTGCGGGGCCATCGACCCGGGCGTGATGCTCTACTTGATGGATGAGTGCGGCATGAATGCGCGCAACCTCGAGAATCTTATTTACAAGGAATCGGGCCTGCTGGGCGTTTCCGGGATTTCCAGCGATATGCGGACGCTCCTGGAAAGTGATGATCCGCATGCCGCGGAAGCGGTGGAATTGTTTGTTTACCGGATCAGCCGTGAGTTGGGTTCCCTGACCGCAGCCCTCGGGGGTCTCGATGCGTTGGTCTTTACCGGCGGCATTGGAGAAAATGCGGCGCCGATCCGCGATCGGATTTGCCGCGCCGCGAACTGGCTGGGCCTTGAGTTTGATGAAAAAGCCAACGCTGCCGGCGGGCCGCGCATCAGCCGTGCAGGAAGCCTTGTTAGCGCCTGGGTGATACCGACGGATGAGGAACTGATGATCGCCCGGCACACACAAAAAGCGGTGTTGGCGTAATTGAACTGAACTGTGGATTAGAGCTTTTACATTTATAATAACAGGAGGGACTCCCGATGAATAATGAGCATCGATACCTCACAGGGAAAAAGGGCCTCGTCGTCGGTATTGCCAATGACGAGAGTATTGCTTACGGCTGTGCTCTTCGTTTCAGCGAGCTCGGAGCAATTCAGGCCATTACCTACCAGAACGAAAAGACAAAATCCTTTGTTGAACCTTTGGTGGAAAATTTCGCACCAGAAATATTCATGCCACTGGATGTACAGAAACCGGAACAGATGGAAGCGATCTTTAAAACCATTCAGGAAAAATGGGGCCGCCTTGATTTTCTTGTTCACTCCATTGCCTTCATGCCCAAGGAGGACCTCCAGGGAAGGGTGATCGACTGCTCACTCGACGGTTTTCTCATGGCCATGGATATCTCCTGCCATTCCTTCATCCGTATGGCGAGACTCGCCGAACCGCTGATGCCGTCCGGAGGATGTCTTCTGGCAATGAGCTACTACGGCGCAAACCAGGTTGTGACGAATTACAACGCTATGGGGCCCGTGAAGGCGGCACTCGAAAGCGTCGTGCGCTATCTTGCGGCCGAGTTGGGATCGAAGCGCATCCGGGTCCATGCCCTCTCGCCGGGTCCCCTCAAGACGAGAGCTGCATCCGGCATCGGCAATTTCGACGAGCTACTGGACCAGGCCGAGAAAAAATCGCCCCAGAAGCGCCTCGTGACCATCGAGGACGTAGGCGCTGTGGCGGCATTTCTCGTGAGCGACCATGCGGAATCATTAACGGGGAATATCACCTTCATTGATGCCGGATATAACATCATGGACTGATGTTTTGGCACAAACAGGGATGCCGAACGCCGGTATGCCCGAAAGATAAAAACAAACCGACACAAATAAATTATAAACAATAAGATATTTGATGTTTGCAATGGAAAGAAAAGAGGGAAAGACATGACCGAGCAAAAACACACCCCACTGGATTTAACCCGCCTAATCCTGCAGATTCTATGGATAGGAATTCTCATTGCTGCGACATTCTGGATCATGAGGCCATTCATTCCTTCGTTTATCTGGGCCGCCACAATTGTTATGGCCACTTGGCCGTTAATGCTGAAGGTGGAAGCATGGCTGTGGAAAAAACGAGGCCTGGCCGTCGCCGCCATGACGATAGCCATGCTTGTTACATTCATTGTACCATTTTCTCTGGCCGTCGTCGCCATTATCGAGAACGCGGACAGGATCGCCGACGGGGTGAAATCATTTCAGACGCAGTCACTGCCTACCCTGCCCGGCTGGTTGTCCGGAATTCCCTTTCTTGGTCCCAAGCTGGCCGTTGCCTGGGAGGGCGTTAGGACCGGATCGGAGGGGGTATCGGCACGCCTTGCTCCCTATGCAGGGCAACTGTTGAACTGGTTTCTGTCCCAGGCCGGAAGTGTTGGAATGATCGCGATAGAATTTCTGCTGACGGTAATCATTGCGGCAATTTTCTATTCGAAAGGCGAGATTGCTTCGACGGGTCTGATTCGCTTCGCACGCAGGCTGGGTGGAGATCGTGGAGAAGAAGTCGCAGTCCTTGCTGTTCAAACCGTCAGAGGTGTTGCGCTGGGCGTGGTCGGTACGGCCCTGATCCAGTCACTTTTCGGGGGCATTGGTCTGGTTGTCGCCGGTGTGCCGGCCCCCGCGCTGCTGACGGCGGTGATGTTCATGCTCTGTATCGCCCAGCTCGGTCCCGGACTTGTCCTCTTTTCGGCGGTAATCTGGCTCTACTACAGCGATCAAGCCATCTGGGGAACGATATTGCTGGTGTGGTCTATATTTGTCGGCACCTTTGACAATATCCTGCGCCCATTTCTTATTCGGAGGGGAGCCGATCTCCCGATTATTTTGATTTTTGCCGGCGTCATCGGCGGTCTTATCACCTTCGGTATCATCGGACTTTTTATCGGTCCGGTAGTCCTGGCCATTACATACAAATTGCTCACAGTGTGGGTCGAAGGTACGGAAGCACATCCGGAGCAAGGGCAGCCGGAAAAGGAGCAAATATAAGAATTATGATGGCCTGGAATCGTCGCTACAGCTTAATAAGCTATCTCAAATCATCACTGTGGGTTATCCCGGTCTTCGCCCTCATAATTGAGTTGGCAGTGAAGCGCCTGTTTGAAAGCTTTGGCGTTTGGATGGTCAGGCAGGGGGTTTATGATCTGAAGACCGGCTTTTTTGCGCTTAGCGCAGCAGAGGCGCATGCGGTTCTCGATCGCATATTCACGATTAACTTGTCGTGTCTGGTGTTTACATTCGGTTCTTTGCTCGTTGCAATCCAGGTCGCGGGCGGGCAATACACGCCGCGGATCATCGCGACTACTTTACTGCGCGACAATGTCATTCGTTGTATTGTGGGTTTTTTTGTTTTCACGATGCTGTGGGCTAATAGAACAATGATTCAACTGGGACATCTGGATGTCGTACCCCAGTTTCAACTTTTCCTGACAATGGTTTTCGGCTTAGGCGCTATTATTGCTTTCATTTTACTGATTGACTATGCTGCAAAATTATTGCGCCCGGTAAGCCTTGTGGGCCGTATCGGTGAACAGGGGATTGCGGTCATCAAAAGCATCTATCCTGATCCGGCTCTGAGTGCAGCTGCGCCCGCTGCGCCCGCCAGGAAACTCGGCTTGCCCGATCGCACTATAAACTATCAGGGTAAATCCGGAATAGTTCTGGCCGTAAACCTGCAGGGGTTGATGTCGGAGGCACACCGGGCCGGCATTATTATTGAAATCTTGCCTCAGGTGGGGGATTTTCTTACCGAAGACGACCCTCTGTTTAACCTGTACGGTAACGCTGATACAATTGATTCGCGCAATCTGCTGACACAGATCGCGCTCGGCTCGGAGCGGACGATGGAGCAGGATCCGATGTTTGCGTTTCGCATTGAGGTAGACATAGCTCTAAAAGCTCTGTCGCCTGCAATCAACGATCCGACCACGGCGGTGCTGGCCATTGATCAGTTGCACCGTCTGCTGCGCATGGTCGGCAAGCGATCTCTACGTGCCCATGAAATAATGGACAAGGCCGGACAGCCACGCATCATCTTTCGCACACCGAACTGGGAAGATTTCGTGCATATCACTTTTAGGGAGATACGGCAGTCCGGTGCAGGCAACATACAGATTGCCCGGCGCCTGCGCGAAGTGGTGGAGAGTCTCACCCAAGGTCTTCCGGAATATCGCCATCCCGCGTTGTATGAAGAACTGGATCTGCTGGATCGCGCTATGGCCGGTCATCATCTGTTTCCCGAGGACCTTGCGCTTGCCAGCATCCCCGACTCGCAAGGGTTGGGAGCGACGTCGCACAAGCAGTAGCAGGAATAGGAACTACATTGGAGTGCAACAGTTTACAAGCCCGCTCACACGGTTATCATAAATATCTTCAATAAAAACGAGGCATTCCGATTTATATAAATTCACAGATATAGAAAAATAAACTTATCAATATATAGCCTTTTTAATAATCCTGTATTAATAATCAAACACTATTAATATTCTTTGGAATTTTTGTTCATAAAATCAAATCTATTTCTGTTCCTTGATTGATGAAGTAAATACTTTGCATATTGAAGAACCAGTCAGAATATTGAAAATTCATAAAATAGAACAAGCGTAAATAGTCTTTTTTATCAAGAATGACCGCAGCGATGAAGAAAAACGAATCCGAAAGGAGAAGGGCAAGATCATGCGCAGCGAACAGGGGCGATATAATTTTGGAATGCAGGATGATTATCCGGAGCATGATAATATCCAGGCGCTCACGCGAGAGATTTCCGATATCACCGAGCAGCTGACGGTTGAGATTAAAAAGCGCAGGCAGTTCGAGAAAACGTTGTCAAAATGTCTGGAATTTGATCGATTGCTGTTGGATCTTTCAGCTGGATTTGTGAATGTTCCTCTCAATCAGTCGGATAAGAACATTGAACGTACCTTGAAACGAATTTATGAATTCTTCGGCGGTGACTTCTGTGCGTTACTTGAGGTATTGCCGGATAAGGCCGCATGGAAGATCACTCATTACGCCGCCATAGATGATATATCCACAATTTCCAGAGAAACGGAATTTCGATCGTCGATCTGCCCATGGTCTTTCCATAAAGTGATACAAAAGCGTAAACCATTCTCATTTCCCAGACTTGATGATCTGCCGACTGAGGCAGGCGTGGACAAGCAAACCTTTCTTCAATGGGGGATTCGATCAATGCTGGAAGTACCGATTTTTATCGGTGATTCCATTGATCGCGTAATCGTTGTCAATTCAGTAAGAAAGGAATGTGTATGGGATGAAGAACTCGTTCCCAAACTGCAAATCCTTGGAGAGATTATTGCTCATGCGCTAAAGCAAAAACAATCGGAGTTGGATCTGGGTAAAACTGCAGAGCGCCTTGATGCATTAATCAACAGCACACCTGACATAATCTGGTCTGTTGATTCAGAGCGCTTTGGTCTCACCATGTTTAACCGCAGTCTTTACGAATACTTCCTGAACGGAATCGGCCTTCATATCCAGGTCGGTATGACGCCGCATGATCTGCTTCCCACAGAGGAGTATGCATGGAAGTGGTGTACGTTTTACCAGCGGGCGCTTGAGGAAGGATCGTTTGCTACAGAGTACCAGGTTTACGCAGGAGGCCGGACATTGAGGCTGAATTTTAATACCCTGAAGCGCGATGATGTTGTGTTGGGGATATCCGTGTTCGGCCAGGACATAACAGAGTTCAAAGGGATGGAAAATCAGATGCGAAAGCAACTTGTGGAAATCGAAACAATAAGACATCAAATGGAAAAAGAGAATGTTTATCTCCGCCAGGAGATAAAGACGGGACGGGGGTGCGGCAATATTATAGGAGACAGTGTTGCTCTCAAGTATGTTCTCTTCAGATCTCAACAGGTTGCCCCAACTGATGCCACCGTTCTCATTCTCGGTGAAACAGGCACGGGCAAGGGAATGGTGGCTTATGCCATCCATGAAATGAGCCTCCGCAAAGATAAGTCAATTATTACGGTAAACTGTGCCGCTCTTCCGGAGAATCTCATCGAAAGCGAGCTTTTCGGATGGGAGAAGGGTGCCTTTACAGGTGCCCACGCCAGGCAGGTCGGCCGTTTCGAAGTTGCCAACGGCGGAACGATTTTTCTGGATGAAATTGGTGAGATGCCCGTTAGACTCCAGGCAAAGCTCCTGCGGGTACTGCAGGATGGTCAATTTGAAAGGCTTGGCAGCACCAGGACCATTAAGGT